>OLQE01000332.1_pt1 | contig 40529 bp, 73 predicted proteins | sample 1643161 | NCBI WGS metagenome assembly OLQE01 (sample SAMEA3136650, study PRJEB25190) | human gut metagenome
AAGAGCGATCTGTGAAGAGATCACATTTGACAGAATAGTTCTTCCGTTTTTGACACCAGAAGCTGCTTGACACTCATGGCCCCGCCGACACCGAGCGTTTGATCGAGATTCTGGACAACTACAAAGGGGCGACGGGGAAGACCTACAAGAGCGATTACAGAGCCATTCTGAACTGGGTGGTAACCCGGCTCCAGGACGAGAAGAAAAAGCGGGCAAAGGAGGATGATCCATTTGCAAGACTTCCCAACAAGGGCCCAATCATCGACAAACTCCCCTCCGCGACTGACGGATGCTGGGACGACGAGCCGTTTTGATTTCTTCGCAGCACAGCGGAAACGGGCGGAACTTTTCAACGCGACCCCCGGGACGCTGAAAGGCTATCATTGCCCCACGTGCCATGACCGGGGCGGGTACATGACGGTGGAGGAAAATGGGGCGCTGCGGTTTCAGCGCTGCAAATGCCAGAGCATCCGTGACGCCATGGGGGCCATGGACCGCAGCGGAATCCCGCCGGATGCCTTGGCGGCTTGCACCTGGGAGAACTGGAAAACGCCGGAGAACTGGCAGAGGAGAGCACTTGCCATGGCGCAAGACTACGTACAGCAAATCGCGGCGGGAGATCCCTCCTGGTTCATCATCTGCGGGACCCCGGGCTGCGGGAAAACGACGTTATGCACCACCATTTTCCGGGCCATCGTTGAGGGCGGCAAACCCGGCCTGTATGTTTCGTGGCGGGAGTTTGCGCGAAGGGCCAAGGCAGTTGGAAATGATCGGGACGATTTTCGGGAGGAAACCGAACCCTTGAAAAATACGCCGCTACTCTATCTGGATGACTTCTGGAAGGGGGAAATTCGGCCGGCGGATGTTCACCTGGCATTCGAGCTGATTAACGCGCGATACATCAGCAAAAAGCCCACCATCCTTTCCAGCGAGAACACGCTGGAGGCGATTCTCCGGGGCGATGAAGCCATCGGCTCAAGGCTGTTTGAGATGGCAGGAGGATATTACGTTGACTGTTCCAGAGCAAGAAACTGGCGCACAGCAAGGAGGCAGGCATGATTCACAAAGGCGAAATTTACTTGACCGACCGATACCGAGGCGGAAAGAAGGACTATGGCAGACCAGTTCTGATCCTCTCTTCCGCCGAGAACAACCGGGAAACCGGGTGCGTGGTGGCGGCGCCCTTGGTGTCCCGGGAACGCTACGCGGCGGCGTCCCATATCGCCGTGGAGAGTGTCCAAGGCCAAACCTATGTGGCGGTCCTGGAGCACGTCAAATCGCTGCCGGAGCGCAGCTTACAGCGCAGAAAGGACCATCTCTCCCGGCATGCCATGGCCCGGGTAGAGGGAACCCTCTGCCGCCTGTTGGAGCTTTGAGCCATGTGGGAGATCATCGTAAAGCTGCGGCCCATTCCGTCCAGTGTCGAGAATCCCGAAGGGACGCGGGAGGCGATTGCCTGTGACCTGGAGAAATACGGGACCGTGCGTTATGTAGACATCAAAGACAGCGCATTCAAACCAGAGCAAATGAAAATGGAGGAGCCGACATGATTCTAACCGGCAACGAAATCAAACTCCAACGGGAGGCGGGCAACATCATCATCAGCGATTGGGATGAGACCCGGCTGGGGCCAAATAGCTACAACCTGCGGCTGTCCCCCGAGCTGGTGGCCTATAAGGAGGCTGTCCTGGACCCGAAGCAGGACAACCGGACGGGGCGGCTGGTGATCCCGGAGGAGGGCCTGGTGCTGCACCCCGGGCGGCTCTACCTGGCCAAAACCGTGGAATATACCGAGACCCACAACCTGGTCCCCATGCTGGTGGGCCGGTCCTCCATTGGCCGCCTGGGCATCTTTGTCCACGTGACCGCCGGGTTTGGCGATGTGGGCTTTTCCGGGAACTGGACCTTGGAACTGACCTGCGTGCAGCCGGTGCGGGTGTACCCCGGCATGGAGATTTGCCAAATTTATTATCAGACCACCACCGGCGAGATTTTAAGCCAGTATCACGGAAAGTACCAGGGCAGCCGGGATGTGGTGGCCAGCCGGATCTATCAGGAGTGGAGCAATGGACAGAGAGACATGGAAGATTAAAACCTGCCCGGTGTGTAAAACAAAATTTCTCTCAACCACAGGCAAGGACATCTACTGTGGCAGGAAGTGTTATATGGCGCAGAGGTTTGGAATGCCAAGGAAGAAGAAGGAGGGAACCCCATGACAAGAAAAGAAATTCTCGCCGCTGCGGAGAAGTGCGTTTGCGGAGATCGGGAGCAGGATTATGGAATTCCAGAAAATAGCTTTCGTTTGATTGCGGAATTTTGGCACACCTATCTCAGTGCGAAGTGTGTTGCCGCTGGGGTCCATGTACAGTTAGAGCCGGAGGATGTGGCGGCCATGATGGCCTTGCTCAAGATTGCCCGGGTATCTGTAAACCCTGAGCACGTAGATAGCTGGATTGATGGGGCGGGGTATATGGCTTGCGGCGGGGAATTGGCGACGCTGGGGGAAAAAGATTGAGTATCACAAAAGGAATGTTTACCAGCACAACGGATCTCTGGGAAACACCGCAAGCATTTTTTGACCAACTCAATGCAGAGTTTTGTTTTTCCCTGGACGCATGCGCTCTGCCGTGGAATGCGAAGTGTGAAAGATATTACACCCCAGAGCAAGACGGATTGTCTCAGCCCTGGACCGGTGTTGTATGGTGCAATCCTCCCTATGGACGGAAGATCGGGAAATGGGTCGAAAAAGCGGTTGCCAGCGTTTCAGAAGGTGCCACGGTTGTGATGCTGCTGCCAGCAAGAACGGACACGCAGTGGTTTCACCGGTACATCTATCACCAGGCAGAGATCCGGTTTGTGCCTGGACGTCTAAAATTTGGCGGCGCCAAATGGAATGCACCGTTTCCGTGCATGGTTGTGATATTTAGGCCGGGGAGGGAAGAACAGAGATGACGCAGGAGGGGATGGAGTGAGCCTAAAAGATTTGATTGCTGATGTGAACGTCAACGAGATTTGCGAACACATCGAAACCGAAACATTGTCAGAATGGGTAAACGCATGGCAGGAAGCCGCCCTCTCCGCCCTCCGTCCTGTCAGCCGGGAGCAGGTGGAGAAGGTGTGGAGGGGGAAGTGGAAATATAGTCATACAAGCGAAATAGATCATTTTGCTGTTGTTAAATGCTCAAAGTGTGGATACGAAGCGTTTGCGATCTCCCTTTTTGTGAAAGATGGAAATTTCTGTCCTTCCTGCGGCGCTCCCATGACGGACGAGGCCGTGGAGATGGTGCTGGAGAGGATGGAGGCGCTGAATAATGATTGAATTTTTGTTCTTTGTAGGTGCGTTATCAGTCGCAGGGCTATCCATGTATGGGATCGTGAATAGCGTTTTTTATCTTTGGGAAACCAGAGAAAGGCGTGACCTGAAAAAAGAATTTATAGCATGCTGTAAAAAAAGGATGCAGGAGGCGATGAAAGATGGCAAGGGCGATTGATGCCGAATATGTTGAAAGAATTTTTATGAAGTGGTTAAATACCCTCCCTGATGGAGAAGAAACACCAGCCATAGAAAGTTGTTTGAATGTAGTTAAAAATGCGCCCACCCTTACCCCGCTGAACGAGCCGCTGACGCTGGAGGAGCTGCGGGAGATGAATGAAGTACCTGTATGGATTCAAAATCTTGAAGAGCCAGCAAAAAGCCAATGGAGGCTATTATATTGGGACAGAGGGAAATACCTTGTCCTGCAAGGCATATCAGTCCGTGGTTATTTGATGGAAGAATACGGAGAATCTTGGCTTGCCTACCGCCGCCCGCCGGAGGGAGAGGAGGACACCTGATGGACTACGAAAAGCTGATTGAGTGGCTTAAAAAACCGTGCTGGGGAGAATCTGCGCACTTGGTGGACAAAGAGAGGATGGAAGCCGCCACCGCCCTCTCAACTCTCCAATCCGAAAATAAGAAGCTGCGGGCCGAGATGTCTCAAGCTCGTGAATCTTTAGATTTTGCTCGTACAAAAGACGCTGAAATTTTACGGCTTGGAATGGAGTTGGGTCATCTAAAGAAGCATATGGAAAGATTAACTCATAGGCTTGGCAATGGAGAAATTACATGCAATATGGCAAGAGATGATTGCAGGAAGATGGGCGGAGATTGTCAGATAGATAGTAAAATCCTTGACCGCCTTGCTGCTTATGAGGAAACGGGCCTGGAGCCGGAGGAGATTGATCGTATACTTGATGCTTATGGGCGCGGGATGACTCTACGGACAGAGACCGCTCAGAGATTGGAAATCGTAAAGGACATCAAAACTACCCGTCTCCGCGAGCTTGCCCAGGCGGACAAAGAGGGGCGGTGCGTGGTGATGCCGTGCCAACCTGGGGATAAAGTTTCATACAAGAGTAGCACAGGGTTTTGGTGCAATGCGGTTATTAAGGATTACACGCCTGAAAATATATTTATCACGGCGGAGACTGAAATACCGAATGCAGAGCCATTAAGTCATACATTCTCGATTTTGGAAATTGAGGCCGCACTACGGAGGGAAAAGGAATGAAGGAGTACATTGAGAGGGCACATCTCTTAAAAAATCTTGGGTATGATGAAACAAGACGAGATGATGTCCTTCCTGGGTCAACGTTTGATATTGTTCTGAAAGAGCCCGCCGCCGACGTTGCGGAGGTGGTGCTCTGTAAAGATTGCCAATATTATCAGGACGCAAAAACCAACAAGAAAGGTTTTCTGATTTGCCCAGCATCCGGAATGAAAATTAGCGAAACGGATTATTGCTCTTATGGCGTTCGCATGGGCCAGGAGGATAAGCATGAGGTTAAATGCGCAAAATGTGGGGAAATAAAAGAAATAATCTGCACAGTGGACGGGAAACCGTGGTGTGAAGATTGTTTTGATAAAGCAATGGGAAGCGGGGCCAACCATGAGACTAATTGATGTTGATGAACTGAAAAGACAAGTAAAAGGACTACCCATAATGAGTAATTGGGGAGAAGCATTCATCCCCCAGATTATAGACGAGCAGCCAATCATTGACCCCGTCCATGTCGCTGGCGGGTGCTATTGCCGAGAATGCGAAAAAGCTAAACCAGGTGGGTCCGGCTATGTTTGGTGCGGTGAGAAAGCTATGCCGCTTAATGGATTTTGTAGTGAAGGAAAGCGAAAGGATGGCTGACCATGAAGTTTCGGAATCCGAATACAAAAGAAGTGTATGAAGTAGTACATAATAACTGTGAAGCGTCAGGATTTTGTGCTAACTTGTCTTGTTTGTTTTGTCCTATATCGAATAAAACAAAAGGTATGTGTTCCACCTGGATAAATGACAACCCAAATGAAGCTGCTCGCTTGATGGGTTATGAGGTGGTAGAGGATGATTGCGACCAGTCGCAAAAAAGTCGCAATTCAGTCGCAAAAAAGGAGGAGGCCAACATGAACAAGCCGAGAATTTGCGAGGTGCTTGGGATGGAGGTAAACCAGAACTTCCAGTTTAATGATTTCCCATTTGACGAAGTGAAAAGTTATTTTATCGGCACAGATGGAGAAATTAGAAATGTACATGGTGGAGAAGTGGCCTCCAGCGAACTTTGTTACATTATCAATCACCCCGACTGCATCATCCGCGAGCCCCGCTGGACGGAGCAGGAGGTGGAGAGGGCGAAGGCTATCAAGATGTTATACTCAGAGGCAGAAAGCATTGAGATGTATGGCTTCGGCATTAGAGTTTTCAACAGGAAACTTGTCATTGCAACACTCGACCCCTCTTTGTTTCCTTCTCTTCGCCAAAATGAAATCATCACCCTTGACGAGATCATCGGAGGTGCAGAATGAGAGAGATCCTTTTCAAAGCCAAGCGGCTAAGTGATGGCGAGTGGGTGGAAGGGTATTATATAGGGCCGGTAGGCGTCCTTGATGTACATGAGATTTGTGATATTCAAGATATTGCAGGAGCGCGAGTTGAGGTAGACCCATTCACAGTTTGTCAGTACGCCGGTCTGACCGACAAGAACGGAACGAAGATTTTTGAGGGGGATATCATCCATTGGACGAATTGGAACGGCGAACAAAAAGAAGCCCCTGTATGCTATGACCAAGAGTGGAATAGATTTTGTGTTTGGTTGAATGGCGCTGAAAGCATGGGCGTAAATATACATCTGTCAACGAGCGGAATTGAGGTCATCGGCTCCATCCACGACGGGGAGGGCGGACAGCATGAGCAGTAAAATCCTTTTTCCAACTTCCAATGTCTCTCCCGATCAGGCCGTAAATATTATAAAAACAGGACTGAACAATGAATACATCCCCATCAAAACAAGGAGACTTGCCATTGAACAGGTGGCATACATGGAGAGGTGCAGTAGCGTCACAAAAGACGAGTTAGCGAAGGCTTTGTGGTGGCTGCTTGACCACTACAACTTTGATAAAGACGGGTTAGTGGAGGTTCTGCGGTGGGTGTTTAACCACTACGATCTTGATGAGGATATTTGACAGCATGAGGGCAATGAATGACAATCTTAGCGATTGACCCAGGGGACAAGCAGAGCGCCTATTGCTTCATAGACAGCGAAGATTTACGTCCGCTGCGGTTTGGCAAAGAACAAAATGCTGTGGTCCTTTTGATTCTCCAGTTGGAGAAGTATGATCTTGTAGTCATTGAACGCTTGGCAAGCTACGGCATGCCGGTTGGACGCAATGTTTTTGAAACCTGCGAATGGGTGGGGAGATTCACGCAAGCAGCACAGAAGCCAGTGGACTACATATACCGCCAGGATGAAAAGCTCCATCTCTGCCATGACAGCAGGGCCAAGGATGCCAATATCCGACGAGCACTGATTGACCGATTTGCAACCCATGATCTGAAAAACGGGAAGGGGACGAAAAAGAACCCAGATTGGTTCTATGGGTTCTCTTCCGATGTATGGGCGGCGTATGCGGTTGGAATTACGTACACAGAGACAAAATTAAAATTGTAAACAAAGTGTTAAGATCGTCTAACAATTTGACCGAAATGGAGGGCTGCGATATAATTTAGACAGGAAATGGTTTTATACATACGCAGGCAAAGAAAATTCATTTTCTTTGCTGCTATGTATAAAACAGAAGATTTTCTTCCTCCTTCGCCCGGCTCCGAGGCGGTCTCAATATCGGGCGTACCTCCTTTTTCTTTGGGAGCGCGAGCCTTGTTCTCGCCTCCCTATCACCCGGCCAGAGCGGATTTTGGTGCAACTCCAAAACGGGTGACCATTCCCAGCTGGGGAAATTTGATGGAAGGAGATTGTGCTTCCACCGAATCAGCAAATTGCTTTGCGGCCGCGAAGCGAACCGAAGCACGTACTATTCGACATTTTGCTGAAAACTTCGCTGGGGTGCTAAAGTACACGGTGCCCATGGATAAGGTGTACGACAATTTAAGCATAGGTACGTGTGACGGTGTAAACAGGCCCGCGGAAAGCCTGACAAAACCCGCAACATACCCCGCAAGGGGTATCTGGTCCGCTATCTCAAATGGTCAGAGCGCCCGGCTCATAACCGGGGACATACTGGTTCGACTCCAGGGCGGACCACCAAAAATAGATTTTTATTGATGAGGTTAGTTATGGCTGCACGGTTGACAGATAAGCAGAAAAAGAAAATAGTGGCTGATTATCTGGAACTTGGCAGCTACAACGCAGTTGCCAAAAGAAATCATGTGTGTGGGGAAACTGCTCGGCGTGTCGTGGAGGCATCTGAAGATTTCGCAGAGAAACTTAGACAAAAAAAGGAAGAAAATACAGCCGATATCCTGGCCTACATGGAAAGTCGCAGGCAAGCAGTATGCGATATTATTGAGGTAGGACTTTCCGTTCTTCCAGAGAAGATTCAGAATGCACGCAGCGCCGCAGAGGTTACGACAGCGCTTGGGACACTGATTGATAAATTCACAGCCTTTGGCGGTGGTCCTGGGAATGATGCAAAGGAAGATGGTTTGAGCCAGAGCTTGCGAGAGATGGCAAAGGAGTTGGAAAGCGATGAAAATTAGTGTTTTAGGGACTGAATACACTATTGAGTATAGAAATAAAATTCAAGATATATTGTTAAATGATTGTGATGGATATTGCGATAAAACAAGTAAATGTATTGTTATCGGGGAAAAGGAAAACGATAGTGAGTTATCTGACTTTGGCCAATATCAGAGGAAAGTTTTGCGACATGAAATAATCCATGCATTTTTATTTGAAAGTGGGTTGCATGAGAGTTGGCAACATGAGCAAGGCCATGACGAGAGCTATGTGGATTGGATTGCTGTGCAATATCCAAAGATGAAAAAAGTATTTGCAGAGGCAGGATGCGATGATTAGTCCACAACAAAAGAAAATCCTTGCATTCCCATACTCCAAATATGATGCCATTATCTGCGATGGTGCTGTTCGGTCCGGAAAGACATCTATCATGATGTGGGCGTTTGTTCGCTGGGCTATGGAAAACTTTTCTGGTCAGCGGTTTGGTATTTGCGGGAAAACCGTTGATTCATGTTCAAAGAATATTATTGTTCCTTTTACAGCTATGACACTGGCAAAAGAAAAGTATACCATGCGTTGGCGCCGGTCAGAGAAGATACTTGAGGTGCGGCGGGGAACTACGACAAATTGGTTTGAGGTGTTTGGCGGCAAGGATGAAAGCAGCGCAGCACTGATCCAAGGGCGGACGCTGGCAGGTGTTTTATTGGATGAGGTTGCGCTTATGCCCCGTTCCTTCGTGGAGCAGGCCCTGGCACGTTGTTCTGTGGATGGGAACAAGAAATGGTTCTCCTGCAATCCAGAAAGTCCGCAGCATTGGTTTTATCTGGAATGGATTAAGAAGCATGATAAAAGAAATGCACTGTATCTTCACTTTACCATGCGAGATAACCCAGGGCTGACGGAGAAGGTCATTGAGCAGTATGAATCCATGTTCTCCGGTGTTTTTTATGATCGGTTCATTAGAGGGTTGTGGGTTGCGGCGGAGGGGCTGGTGTATCCTATGTTTGATGAGAGAAACATTACGGACGAGGTGCCGGAGAGTGGTGAGTATTATATGTCCTGTGACTATGGCACATTAAACCCATTTTCCGCTGGACTGTGGTGCTGGAATGGCAAGGTGGCTACGCGGGTGCGGGAATACTACTACTCGGGGCGGGATGAACGCAGTAACAAGACCGACGAGGAATATTATATTGAACTGGAAAAGCTGGCTGGTGATTTGCCAGTGAAGTCCGTTGTCATTGACCCGTCGGCAGCATCGTTTATTGAGGTCATCCGGCGGCACAAGAGGTTCAGGGTGCAAAAGGCAGTCAATGATGTGATTCCGGGGATTGCTACTACGGCCCGATATATCCAAGACGGGACGATCAAGGTATATCGGAGCTGCAAAGACGCGATCCGGGAGTTCGGCTTGTATCGCTGGGATGAAAAATCCACGGAGGACAAGCCGATCAAGGAGAACGACCACGCCATGGATGATATACGTTACTTCACAATGACCATTCTTCGGCATAAGGTGCGCAAGGCGGGACAACAGCAATATATCCCACTGTGGGAGAGGTGATTTTTTGCTTACATATCAGGATTTACTTGCCGTGGGAAAAGATGAAAAAGCCCGGATGGATTTTATCCAGCAGGCGATCAATGAGCACAAAGGCAGCGAGGCCTATAAAATGGCGGTAGATGCTGAACTATACTTTAAGGGAGAGAATCCGACCATCAATCGCTACGAGAAAATTATATACGATATGCAGGGTCATGCTCATAGGGATATGTACACAGCAAACCACAAGATCGCAAGCAGCTTTTTTGGCCTTGATGTGCGGCAAGAGGTTTCCTATCTCTTGGGCAATGGTGTGACATTTCAGAATGATGCAACAAAGGACAAGCTGGGCAAGAAGTTTGACTTGGAAATAGTCAGAGCCGGGAAATATGCCCTGATTGCTGGCGTTTCGTTTGGTTTTTGGAATTTCGACCATGTGGACGTGTTCAAGTTGCGGGAATTTGTTCCTCTTTATGATGAAGAGAATGGCGCACTGATGGCCGGCATCCGTTTCTGGCAGGTGGCGAAAGACAAGCCGTTGCGAGCAACTCTGTACGAAGAGGACGGATACACGGACTACATCCAGCGTAGCGGTGAAGATATGACAGTCAAAAAAGAGAAGCGGTCTTACATCCTGCATTTGCGTAGCACTGAGGCAGATGGGACGGAAATCTACGACGGCGAGAATTATCCGTCCTTCCCGATTGTGCCACTAAAAAATGGTGAAGATGCTCTCTCAGAATTGACCGGAAAGAGAAATACTGTGGATGCGCTCGACCTCTGTACCTCCAACATGGTCAACAATGTCGATGAGGGGAATCTGATCTATTGGGTGCTGACTAACTGCGGTGGTATGGAGGATCTGGATGACGCAAAGTTCTTGGACAAAGTGCGCACGATGCATATCGTTCACGCCGGAGTTGAGGGGGATGAGGGAGCAACAGCCGAACCGCACACCATTGAAGCGCCGTTCAGCGGTACTGAGGCGACCATCGACATGCTCAAACGTAAGCTATACGAAGATTTCCAGGCGTTTGACAGCTCGGCGGTATCAGCTGGCAATCAAACAGCCACGGCCATTGCCGCCAGCTACACGCCTCTTGATCTCAAGGTAGATGACTTTGAGGCCAGCGTAACAGAATTTATTCTTGGGATTCTGGCCTTGGCGGGCATTGACGATGAACCATCCTACACTCGTAGCCGCATCATTAACCGGGCCGAAGAGACGCAGACCATCCTCATGGGCGCGGAGTATTACGACGACGAATATATTACAAAAAAGCTGCTGACCATCAACGGTGACGCCGACCAATACGACGCGTTGATGGAGCGCAAGGCGGCGGAGGAAACAGAGCGGTTGGAAGAAGAATCATTCCCACCGGAGGTGGAAGAGGAAACCGAGGTGACGGAGGGTGCCGAAGCCTGATGAAGCCCATCGTCTGACCGAAAAGGAACTGGTCGCGCTGGAAAAGCGTATTGCCAAAGTGTACCGAGAGGCGCGGGACGAGCTTTCCGACGCTATCAAAATTTACTTTGAGCGCTTCCGCAAGCGGGATGAGGAAATGAAAGCCCTAATCGGAACAGAGATCAACGGCAAAGTTTGGACGGAGCAGGATTATAAGCGATGGCGGCGCAACCAGATCGGACGGGGAGAACGGTATCAAGACCTGCGGGAGAAGATAGCGCAACATATGACCAAGGCAAACGAGGTGGCAATCGCCTATGTGAATGACGCCACGCCGGGTATTTACTCCCTCAACCGCAACTATGCGGCGTACACCATTGAAAAAGTGGCCGGAAACGTGGGGTTTACCTTGTTGGATGAATCCACCATTCGGCGGCTCATCGTGGAAGAGCCTGACCTGATGCCCTATTACCCTAAGAAAAAGGCCATCAAACGGGGAATTGATTTAAAGTGGGGTAAGAAACAAATCACCAAGAGCGTTACCAGCGGACTTTTGCAAGGTAAAAGCGTGGGGAAGATTGCTACCGATTTGCAAGCCAGGGTGACAGAGATGAACCGTGCCAGCGCCGTGCGAGCGGCCCAGACGGCCATTACTAGCGCCCAGAACGGCGGACGGATGGACAGCTATAAAGCCGCTGCGGATAAGGGGATTAAAGTGCGCAAGCAGTGGGTGGCTACCAAAGACGGAAAGACCCGCCACAGTCACCAGAAACTAGACGGACAGACAGTGGAATGGGATGAGTCTTTCAACTCCGAATTGGGGAAGATACGCTATCCAGGCGACCCGCAAGCTAAGCCCTCCAATGTCTACAGATGCCGCTGCACCATGCGGACGGTGGAAAAGCCGGGTATAGAAGCGGAACCGAGAAAAATGCGTGTGCGTGACCCGAAAACCGGGCGGAATGTGGTTGTTGAAGAAATGACCTATGAACAGTGGGAAAGGTGGGTGCAAAGCCGCACATACAGTGATATAATAGGAAAAAGAACGTCAAATGGCATTGAGATCAAAATGGTTTCAGCCCACTCAATCGACCGCGGGGACCAAAGAGGCGTGGCATCTTCGCATGTTCTCGATGCTGTGACAAATCCCCTATATGTCCGGGAAGTTAAGACAGACAACAAAGGACAAAAAAGCCAACGCTTTATTGGCGCAGAAGCTACAGTCAACATAAACCCAGACACAGGAAATGTTGTAACGGTATGGAGAACAGGAGCTAGGGAGCGAAAACGTTATGGAGGAAAGAAATAATGTTTTCTCAAAAACAGATTGAGTTTATGAAAAGCATCGGACTTGACATGAATTTTCTTAGGTTATCGGATGATGATTACTGCAAGATAGAGGATACCGTTGGAGACATATATACAGAGGAAGCGCAGGAGCATCCTGATGAGGTAACGGAAAAAATCCTGATTTGTGAAAGTATTTTAGATATGCTTTCAGAAGATGATGCGTAGGGGATTTGCTATGCCAAATGATTTAGGTGGTGTGGTATTTAACGATTACAGCGCCGAAGTGTTGGACGCCATGCACGACGCTGTTGTGCGGGCGCTGGAGCGGTGCGGGAGCCAGGCCGAGGGCTATGCAAAAGACCTGGCGCCTGTAGATACGGGAGCGGGTAGAAACAGCGTTTCCCATCAAGTGGATGAATCTGAACCAGCAGCATATATTGGGACAAACCTGGATTACATGATTTACCAAGAGCTGGGAACGGGCAAATACGCTGAGGGTGGCCGCCCCACGCCGTGGGTCTATCAGGACGACGAAGGAAATTGGCATTGGACAGCGGGCAACCCGGCGCAGCCATTCCTCAAGCCTGCGGTGGCCGACCACGCCCAAACCTACCGAAATATTATTGAGGATGAGATGAAGAATGGATGAAAAAACAATTAAAAAAATAAATTCCGCTTTGTACAACAAAGAATGCGTTGAATTTAGACCTGTCAAGGATGGAATAAGAATTGTTCGGGTTAGGCGAGAAGTAATTGGAACAATAAAAGAAGATTTGATTGATTTTACAAAAGAAAAATGATAAAATAAATACATAGCAATTGAATATTGTTCCTGTCTATAAGCGTTTAGGCAGAAGGGCTAAGTGGAGCTGATTTGCAAGAATTTCTTGTAAATTGGCTCCTTTTTCTTTTTGGTAAACACCGCAGAGGACAGCGGTTTTTATATCACAGTCGCCCCGAAGCACTGGGGCCGAAGAAAAGGAGACTGATTATGGCACTCACCAGACGCGCCCTCAAGGCTATGGGTATTGAGGACGAGAAGATCGACGAGATTATCACCATGCATACTGAAACCGTGGACGGTCTGAAAGCCGATGTGGCAAAGTATAAGGCCGATGCGGAAACACTGCCCGAGGTACAGCGGCAGCTCGAAAAAGCGCAGAATGACCTTGAGGCTGGAAAGAAGGACAGTTGGAAGGTTAAATACGAGGCCATCAAAGAGGAATTTGAGGGCTACAAGAGCGAACAGGCCAAGAAGGAGACCCGCGCCGCCAAGGAAAAGGCATACCGGGAACTTCTGAAACAAGCCGGGGTGAGCGACAAACGCCTTGATGCCGTGCTTCGTGTGTCTGATGTGGACCGCGTGGAGCTGGATGACAAGGGTGCTGTCAAGGATGCGGACAAGCTCACAGAAAGCATCAAAAGTGAATGGTCGGATTTCATCCAAACCACAACAACCCAGGGAGCACAGACTGCTGCACCTCCTGTAAATAGCGGCGGGAGTGCAATGACCAAGGCGGACATTTACAAAAAGGATGATCATGGCCGGTATATCATGTCTGCCGCAGAGCGTCAAAAGGCGCTCATGGAAAACCAAATTACATGAAAGGACTGAATTAAATGGCTGCTACGAAAGTTGAAAGCTTGACTAATCCGAGGGATTCTCTCCCCAATACCTATACCAGCGTTACCGCCCGCGAGGTGGACTTTGTTACCCGGTTTAACGATAACTGGGATGCGCTTCGCACCATTCTGGGCATCATGCGGCCCATCCGAAAGACCCCTGGCACGCAGCTAATCTCTTACACGGCTGACATTACGTTGGAGGATGGTGACGTTGACCCCGGTAATGTGATCCCGTACAGCAAGGCCACCATTACTCAGGCGACAAAGGCTGACTTGACCATCAAGAAGTATGCCAAGGCAGTCCCCATCGAGGACGTGGACAAGTATGGTGCGGAAATTGCCGTGGAAAAGAGCGACGACGCTTTCCTAACCAAATTGCAAAACGTGGTGCTGGGTGATTTCTACACCTTCCTGAACACTGGTTCTTTGACGGGAACCGCCACCACTTGGCAGGCCGCACTTGCAAAGGCCCAAGGCGAGGTGCTGAATAAATTCGCAGGCATGGCAAAGGACGTGACCTCTGTCGTCGGGTTTGCGAATGTCCTGGATGCTTACGATTACCTGGGCGCGGCGGACATCACTGTGCAGACCCAGTTTGGCATCAACTACGTCAAGGACTTCATGGGATATTCCACCCTGTTCCTGCTTCCCGCTACCGTTTCTGGTAATACCGCCATTGCGCGGAACACTGTAATCGCTACTCCCGTTGAAAACATTGACCTGTATTATGCAGATCCTGGCGACAGCGAGTTTGCGCGGCTCGGGCTGAATTACACCGTGCAGGGCGAGACCAACCTGATCGGCTTCCATGCCCAGGGCAATTACAGCACAGCTGTGGGCGAAAGTTACGCCATTATGGGCATGAAACTGTGGGCTGAGTATTTGGATGGCATTTCCAAAATTACTGTATCGCCGGGGGGTTAATTGGGTCTGACATCTTAACGCTATTCCCCAGCAGTCAGACCCTATTGGGGAAACAGGTTTCTGATTTAGTCGGCGATGATCTGGCGGTAAAGGCTGACGGATCTGTGATTGGAACATTTCATTATGTTTCTGATTATACGGAGTTCAGCAGCGAGCCGGACGAGCAGAGCGGGTATTACTTCCCGTTCCATCTGACCAAGACAGGAACCAAAATGACCTTCAAGAAAAACGGTTCTCCCACAAAGGAAAACATCCCGTTTGACGCAGATATTGTCTTCCGGGTGGCCAAGGATGACACCTTCGAGATTCTTGTTGATGATTCCAGCGTGGTGAAATTTACCTTTACAGGGGCAACGTTTGAACCGCAAGCCAAAACGAAAGCCCGGGCAAAGCAATAAAAGGAGGGCGGCGTGATGCTGGAGCAAGTTTTGCAACACCTGAACAACTGGTTTTTGGTGCCTGATGGCATTCACTCCGGAGAGTTCACCGTGCAGGACGGCGGCATTACGCTGCCCTTCCTGCAAACAGGGCAGTATTTCCGGGTGGTGGGGTCTGTCTTTAATGATGGCCTCCACCAATACCCGGCAAAGGACATGACCGAGGAAACATTTGATGGCGCTGTGTGGGCGCTGGCGGTGCCGAAAGCGGTCATCTCTCTTGCAGATGAAATTGCTGCCTGGGACGAGAAAAATGGCGTCCCTGGCCCATATACCAGTGAGAGTTTTGGTGGTTATTCGTATAGCAAAGCTACCAATGCAAGTGGCGTGGCTGTGGGATGGCAGGATGTTTTCAAGGGCCGCCTGAATACTTGGCGGAGGATCGGAGGTATTATATGAGTTTGTTGGATGATTTTGCTCGTACCTGTATTCTGTTGGAAAAGAAGCGTGTCCCCGATGGCGCGGGCGGTTACATCGTGGAGTGGACAGAGGGCGCAGAGTTTACCAATTATCAAGCACTTGATACTTCCATGGAAGCCCGCATTGCCGAAAAACAGGGCGTGACAAGCCTCTATTCCGCCTTGGTGGACAAGGCTGTACCCATTGAGTACAACGACGTATTCAAGGACAAGGGTACAGGCGAAACCTATCGCGTAACCTCCAACCCGGAGGACAAGCAGGCCCCACGCTCCTCCACGCTGCCGCTGAAATACTTCACGGCAGAAAGGTGGGCGCTGACCACATGACTAAAAATAAAGCCCTCTATGCTTGGTTTAACGAGTTCATGCCCTTCTACCGGGCCAGCTCTGTGCCTAACGATGTGATCATGCCCTACGGCACATACGAGTACACTGACGGGGCCTTTGACGCCGGGGAGATCGGCCTGACAATCAACCTATGGTTTCGCACGGAGAGCGAGGCTATTCCAGATGAAAAGGCACAAGAGCTATCAAAGAAAATCGGATATGGTGGCATACAAATTCCGTGCGATGGTGGGTTTATCTGGATCAAGCGGGGGTCACCTTGGTGTCAGAGTCTTACATACCAGGAAGATCCAGCTGTTAAGCGCCGATACATAAATATAAATGCGGAATATTTCACACTAAATTAAGGGAGTGAACTATATATGAAATTTACACGTATTCCGGAAACTACATTTCAGAAGTTACAGCTGAATGCTGGAATTTTGCTGTCTGATTTTACCCCAGGGACTGGAACTGTGGAAGAAGAGGATATTCTTGGAGCAACGTCTGGCGGGGTGAATTTTGTTGCAACGCCAGAATTCTCTGACTTTGGAGAGGATATTGATAATGCCCCGGTCAATGTTCTTGAATTAAAGCGTCTTGATAGCTGGGAGGTTACCATGTCCGGTACGTTCGTGACCGTTGATGTAAACCTTGCAAAAACATTGGTTGGGATTGCGGATATTGACTCATCGGACAAAACCCTTGTTAAACCACGCAATGATCTTTTAACGACTGATTTCAAAGACATTTGGTGGGTGGGAGATTACTCAGACAAGACGGGGGCAACAAATGGTGGGTTTGTCGCAATTCATATGTTGAACGGCCTGTCCACAGGGGGATTCCAGCTGCAAAGCGGAAACAAAGAAAAGGGACAATTTGAGTTTGAATTTACAGGGCATTACTCCCTTGCGGAACAAAGCAGAGTGCCTTTTGAGGTTTATATTAAGGCTGGGACAGCGGAAGCGGGTGAGTCTTGATGAAAATTTCTGAACTTTCCACAGATCGGGCATTGGACGTCCTGTGCGAACTGACTCCTTACATTGCAAACATTACAGGGGACAAGGCACTGCTGGACGAATTGGGTAAGAAATTTGATACAAAAGGAAAGAATGTCGCAGAAATGTACACATTTGCGGCGCAAAAGTGTGCGGCATTGGCGCCGGTTTTACTAAAAGCGCATCGCGCGGATATTTTCGGGGTTCTGGCTGTACTGAATGAAACTTCGGCAGAGGAAATTGGGAAACAGAACGTAGGAACAACGATCAAACAGATTAGAGAGTTGTTTCAAGATCGGGAGCTCCTGACTTTTTTCAAATCGTGGCAGCAGGAGGAAGAGACAAAATAATTCTATCTCTGCTGTCAGCACCCAAAATGAGCGGGAGTTCTTATATTTCTGTCCTTCCAACGCTAATAAAAAATACGATCAAAAAAGAACTATACGATATTTATATCACAGATTCTTTGCGTGTAATTGGGGAAAATACAGCCAAGTATGCGGGGGGAAGCTATATCAAGAAACGATGGATTTCATTTATCGAGGACAATCCCCAAAAAGAGCAAACGGGAGAAGAAATTGTTGCGCAAGTGATTGAAAAAACCGGATTGAGACTTATTTCCTTTACATAAGTGGTTGTGGAGAAGGGCTAAGCGGTGCCATTTCAGATGGGAGGTGGCACCGATTAACCTATTTGATCTTTACGCAAAGATATCACTGGACACAAAAGAGTATAAAAAAGCAGTCAGCGATGCAACAAAAGAAAGTCGAGGATTGAGCGAAAAGTTTCAAGAGGTCGCAAAAAGTTCCGAGACAACAAAAAACAAAATAAAGCTGTTGGCAAGTCAATACTCAGCCGCGAAAGCAGATGTAGAGAAATTAACAGATGCATTTAATAAATCTGCGAAAGAAAATGGGTACGCGTCGGAAGAAACAGAAAACCTTGCCCAAGAACTAAATGCGGCGGAAGAAAAGGCTGCGGCATTAAAATCAGAATTAGATGATTTATCGAACGAGGCTCGCGGGGCCGGAGATTCAGCCTCCAAAATGTCTGACGGTTTTACTGTCGCAAAAGGTGTCCTTGCGGACCTTATTTCAAACGGTATTCAAAAAGCGGTTGCTGCCTTTAGTGGTTTAGTTTCTGCAATTTGGAATTTAGATCAAACGACGGAAGAATATCGGATTGCGCAAGGCAAGTTAAATACTGCCTTTGACGCTGCGGGGATGAGCGCTGGGGCAGCGCAGCAGGCTTACAGTGCGTTTTATGGTATTCTCGGCGACACTGACACAGCGACGGAAGCTTCTCAGCTTCTGGCAAAGCTGGCTCAAAGTGAGCAGGATATTGCTATCTGGACTGATATTGCAGCGGGAGTTTTTGGTACCTTCGGCGACTCTCTTCCCATTGAAGGTCTGATTGAATCCGCGAATGAAACAGCAAAAGTCGGCCAAGTAACAGGATCTCTGGCTGATGCCCTTAATTGGGCAGGAATCAGCGAAGATGATTTCAATAAAAAATTGGCGGCTTGCACCACAGAGAGCGAGCGGAATCAACTCATTATGGATACCCTTGCGGGCACCTATGATGAAGCCAGTGACGCATTTTATAGAAACAATGACGCGTTGGTACAATCCAGGTCTGCACAGCAGCAAGTGCAAGATGCAATGGCACAGATTGGAGGCGCGGTCTCTCAGGTTAAAACGGCGCTTTTAACAGAATTTGCACCGGCCTTGGCGGCGGTTGCCCCCCAGATTGCAAATTTTATTTCTGGGATTGATGTTTCTTCTCTGGTCAATGGGTTCTCTCAGTTTGTGGGATTTTTTGTGAATAACGGCCCCACAATCATTTCTGCGGTTGCGGGAATTGGCGCGGCATTTGCTACTTGGAAAGTGACCTCCTTGATCTCTGGGATTGTTTCCTCTCTCACCAGCTTGTTTGTCCCGGCGACGGTTGCGGCGACAACAGCACAACAAGGGTTAAATGTGGCAATGAAAGCCAACCCAATTGGCGCGATCATTACATTGGTGGTTTCTCTTGTTACCGCGATTGTTACCCTGTGGACAACGAATGAAGGGTTCCGAGATGCCGTTGGCGCAATTTGGGAAGCAATTAAAGGATTTTTCCTTTCGGCCAAAGACGCCATTGTAGCTGCGTGGAGTACGGTGAAGGACTTCTTTTCCGGTGTGTGGGAAGGGATTAAGGGAGCTTTTTCTGCTGTCAAGGAATTTTTCAGTGAAAGATTCCAGCAGGCGCGGCAGGCGTCAGAGGCGGCCTGGGATGGAATTTCCAGTTTCTTTTCTTCCGTATGGGAAGGGATTAAAGGTGTTTTCTCTGCGGTTCGAGATTTCTTTAGTGAAAAATTCCAGTCTGCAAAAGAAGCCGCTCAGTCTGCTTGGGATGGAATTACAAGTTTCTTTAGCGGCGTTTGGGAAGACATAAAAGGCGTTTTTTCGAATGCGTTCAATGCGTTTTTAGACATTGGAAGCGCCATTGTGAATGGGATTAAAAACGGAATATCAAGAGGGTGGAGTGCTTTAACCGGTTGGGTAAGTGATAAAGCAAAAAGTTTGCTGAATGCAGCTAAGAGTGCCCTTGGGATAAACAGTCCTTCCAGAGCGTTTCGAGATGTTGTGGGTATGATGATCCCAGCGGGCATTGCGGTTGGAGTTGACAAGGGGATGCCATCTGCGCTTGATGCTATGTCAAACATGGCAAATCGGCTTTTAGAAGCGGGAAGTGTTGAGGTCCCGGAACCGGCTATCAGAGATGTAAACGCACTTGATATGGCGAGAGTTAGTTTTTCTGACTCTGGTATTGGAAGATCCTCTGCGGGGATAATCAATGGAATCTCTTCCGCAGTGCAAAATTCAGGACAGAATGGGCCGATTACACTCAATCTTGTTCTCCCGGATGGGACGAAGCTGGCAACATATCTGTTTGACCCCTTGACAAAGTATGCAAAAGCAAACGGAACTCCCATTCTGAATCCGACGTGAGGAAGGTTATGACACAACTTATTTTAGACACAACTGGATACAACATGATCTTGCCAGAAAGCATAAAGGGTGGCTATGTGGTGGAAGAACAGGCGTTGTCTGTTGATGTGGAAATGATTACAGGTCGGATCGTTCGTCAACTGAGAGGAAATGCCTGGCATATTACATACCAGTATGGTTTTTTTGATGATGATACGAAAAATAAATTGCTTTCAGTGTGTCGAAAGGGGAAAGGACAAGCAATTACATGTGGATTTTTGCCTCCGGATTCCTCTGGAACACTCCTTTATTCGAACTTTCTTGTCATGGCCTTTACGTACCCTAAATTCATGTGGAGTCAGATGCTTCCAGGAGAAAATGGGGATACCGCAAGGCCGCTTTGGGGGGACTTTTCTCTGGAGTTACGAGAGGTGAGGCCGCATGATTGACAGCTCTTCTGCCTATAAATTGGCGGTTTATGGGGATACCAGGCGCGTTGTCCTTCGGGCTGTGATTGATATCAGCAGCCCGGATATTGTATTTGGCGTCGTGAACTCAGATGGAGAGGACGATTTCAGCGTCCCAGGGCAGGTTCATGACCATGTATTTGAGATTGTTCCTTATGCAACGTTGGAATGGAATCGGTTTATTTTGAATGGTGAATTCAATCTCTTTCCCAGAGCAGAGGGCGACCAAGTTGGATTTATTGGAGATTCTTTGTCCAAGGAAGACGGGACCTTTTCTTCTCCAGTTTACGTGGAAGAGACATTTTCCAATGTTTTAATTTTGCAGGCATGTTCGGTCATTTTCCCCACGGCGGTATGGGATGGATATCCCGTTGACTTTAAGATTGAAGTGAAACAGGGAGGCACAGCATATTTTGTAAAAGAATTTAAGGGGAATACAAAGCGAAAAATCAACGTGGATGGGTTTACAGTAAACAATCCAGACGCCATTCGGGTTACTGTTACGAAGTGGTCTCTGCCATATAGAAGACTGCGGATTGTTGAGATCATCCCCGGCATCTACGAGGAATGGGATGGCAATGTAATCGCGGAATTTAGCTTGAAACACCAGGGGGATATTTCTTGCTTATCCCTTCCGTATGGAACATGCACGATCAAGATGGATAATTTAGACCGGCGATTTGAACCAAGGAATAAAGCGGGTGTTTTTAAGTCGATTGAAGAACGACAGGCCATAGACGTTTCTATGGGAATTCGTCTCCCAGACGGGACGGATGAGTATAAGAGCGTCGGGATGTTTTATCAGTATTCTGGAGGATGGAAGACCAGCGATAACGGATTGACCATGCAATGGGACCTGGTAGACATCATTGGTCTCCTGCAATCCAGAGAATTTATTGTTCCAGATTCTTTGCCAGAGACGTTGGAAGGATGGGTCGCTGCTATCGTGGCGCAGCTTGGAGTGAATTTTGAAAACCGATATACAGTGGACGCCAATTATGCGGATACCGCGTTGATCGTTTCAAATGCGGAAGATGTTTCTGGTGTAACCTGTGGAGACCTCCTTTTATGGGTATGTATGGCCTCTGCCACTTGGCCAAGAGCAGACGCAGAAACAGGGAAACTTGCTGTCGAACCTCTATGGAATCAAGGGGATAAGATTACGTTGGAAAATTTGATTTCCTATCCCACAATGAAAGCAAATCCCGATGTTGCTGCGATCATTTTCACCTTAAATGACGGGAACGACACAAAATATGTTATTTCCGGCAATTCAACCTCATCAAGTGATACAAAGTCCGTAGACAACCCCTTTATCAAAACAAAGGAGCAGGCGCTTGCCGCTGCGCGTCTTATGTTGTCTACCTTTGGCGGAAACCAATATGAAATTTCAAACTGTGGGAATCCGGCGTCCGAAGTTGGAGACGTTGATACAATTTGGCTGGATGAATCCAATGCCACGACGGCGCGTCGGATCCAGCAGGACCTCTCCTTTTCGAGTGGGGTGCTATCTAATTGCACAAGCGTTTTGCTCCAGGCAGACGGTGCGTTTCTTTTCCAGAACCGGGAAATCATCACTTCGTCAGGGACATGGACAGCGCCGGACGGAGTTCTAAAATTACGTGCCATCCTTGTAAATGGTGGGTCTGGTGGAGGAACCGGGAGCGATGGTTCCTGGGATGAAGCCGGTACAGATGGAACAGACGGACAGGGTGGCCTTGTTTGGGCAGAAACAATCACAATTAACCCCAATCAGGTGTTCAATGTGGAGATTGGTCGAGGTGGCGCTCCTGGAGAATCTGGTGGGATAACAAAATTCGGCTCATATTCTGCCGCAGATGGACAAAATTTTGACCCTAACTATACAGACATTGCGTCGGGGGATGCCTTTGCAAGAGACGGGGTTCAACTTCCGACTGCAAATACAGGAGACGGTGGAAAAGGTGGCGCCGGGGGCGTGAAAGGGAATAGACGTGAAGAGAGCGGCACAGATGAGGAAGGTAATTCCTGGAGCAGGACTGTGATCGACAACTATCCCGGAGAAGGAGAAGAAGGTGTGTCTGGAGCTTCCGGGTGCGTCATTTTATATTGGGATATACAGTAGATGAATGGACTTTTTGGCCGGTATCTGGGGGGTGATCTAAATGGCAGAAGAGTGGTCTCCTATTGTGATCTCAGCGACGTTCACGCCAGTGACTGCCAATGTGGGAGACTCCGTGCTGCTCCAAGTGATCGTACTTGATGTGCAGACGATAGAGCAAGAAGAGATCAGAGTGTCGGGTGAGTTTCAAAGTGGGGAGGTGTAGTTCATGTCGATAACTACGGTAAAAGCGACGCTCGATGGACAGGAATACACTCTTACATTTAATGAAACGACAAGGAAATATGAGACTGTCATTGTTCCGTCCAAAACCTCCCACAATGAAAAAGGGGGATATTTCAACACAGAAATAACCGCGACGAACGACAAGGGAGTTTCCACCACAACGGATGGGACGAATATCCCTGGGCTTCGGTTGACGGTGCAAGAGGAAGTCCCCCCGACTATTCAGCTATTATCTCCGGCAGAAGGGATATTGACAACCAATGTTCCGACCTTTGTTGTAGAAGCATTTGACGAGGAGAACGGCTCCGGGATTGATCCATCCTCTCTTTCCATGCTGATTGATGGGGTCGAGGGAGATATTTCCACGCAGGCCACGGAGAACGGTTATCAGTTCACCTATACTCCACGAAATGAACTGAGTGAAGGGAATCACAGCTTGACCGCCTCCATCCAGGACAACGACGGGAATCAAGCCAGTTTATCTTCGGTTTACATTGTAGACACGGTGCCTCCTGAGTTGACTGTGCATGAGTACAGGCAAATCGTTGACGATGAATCTATTACGGTGGAAGGGATAACAAAGGATGTAACAACTTCACCGGTCACCTTGCTTGTGGGAGGGGAGGAAGCGGCTATTGATGAACACGGACAGTTCTCACATACGGTGCCGCTTCGCGTGGGGGAGAACTACATCACAGTTACCGCAACGGACAAAGCAGGTCTGTCCTCTTCTTTTCGGCTTTATGTCATACGGCTCATTACAGACCGTAGCCAGGCGGACATTGAGGAACTTCTTACGATTTTATCCAAAGAAGATCAGACAGAAGAAGAACTAATTCAGCTTGCACAGACAAGCTATAAGGGAGCATATAACGAAACTGATATGAACCGGGTTACAACGGCTGCCGAGTTCCTTTCAGATAGTTTATATACCCGTGGGTATGTAAACCCGTATGTTCCAGTCAATCCAGAACCGGGCAGAGATTATTGGGTGAAAGAGAACAAGCCAACATTAGAGCAATCTGAGGGATATGTTTCTAATGTTAAACGGATTCGAGAGACTTTCCCCTTTGTACCTGATCTTCCAGAAGCCCCCTCTGATATGCAGAGTTTCACCTTCCAGGAAGCGAACAATTTGGAAAAGATCCTTGTCCAAGTAGAATCCATGTTCCAATGGATGGATAAATCCTATCTCATGGCGGGAGAGGCCATGTGCGGAGAATTTTAAGAAAGGGTGTGTTTTAGTGCAAGATGCCATTATGAAAGGGAACGGGAATTCACGATACCTAAAGACAGTAGGGGAAGCCTTGTCCCTCTATCCAACCTATGAGGATTTTATGCAGGCCATGGTTGCAGGGATATTTCCAGTAGACTTCAATGGGATTAATAAAGACGGTTGGACCCAGCTGGGAACCCTTCTAAACAAAGCAAACCTTCTCTCAGATACGGTGATCTCCACGCTGGGTCTTTCCACAGGAGTGAATTCAACCCCTAACGATGCGTTCAATGTCCTTGCAAACATCGGCAACGTCCATGTGTGGAGGAAGACGGTGGTTGCAGAGGAGGAGATTCCGGCAGGGTACAGATTGGTGGATGACACTACTAATCGAAATAACGTAGGAGATCAAACAGTATCTAACGCATTAATTTTTTTAATTGGGGATACCACTGCTGAACTAAAATATAGTACGGAAATCACTGTAAATGAGAATGGAGTAGTAAATCTTAATTCCGTAATTTCTACAAATAGTGTTCCGAGCCCTGTTACTGTTCTTAACGGTAAATATATACAACTTAGATATTCTTTTGGTAAAGGTCCAGTTAATTTAGATACGAATAAGATTTATTATATACCATCAGACGCAACTGTAACCCTGAATTCTAACAATAATGGCTGGATTCTTGTGAACAAATTACAGTATGTAGATGCTTATCCAGCCGTTCCCCCCGGCACCCACGTCACCTACCTAACTTCCACGAACCGCAACGCTTACCAGGAGGGAGATGATGCGAAAGAGGCGGGGTATGTGTTGGGGGATATGGTGAGTGGATACCTGTTTGCATCGGCGTGGACTGGTAATGCGTCCAATTATTATTACTCCGAGACAATTAAAGTTTCCGATACTGGGACATTGACACAGGAAAATGTAAAAAGTTATACCGCAAATGCCACTAATGATAGCTGGGTTAGTAATATTCAAAGTGCTATTAGAGGTAAATTTATTACTGTGAGTGGAGAAAAAGATAATGGTGGAAGTGAAGGAACTAACCTTGTCTATATCCCCGATGATGCCATTGTCAGTTACTTTGAAAACGGAGTCTCTCTCGGTTATCCATATAATTATGGATTTCTTGTCAATAAAATGCAACAGGTCACCGGCTACCCCGCCATCCCCGCAGGCACCACCATTGAGTACCTTGGGGTGTTGGGGGATAAGACAAGCATAGAAACCGGTTCCTACGTGGGAACCGGAACGTCTGGGAGCGGAAATCCCAATACTCTTACATTTGGATTTGAACCAAAATTCGTCCATATTCAATCTTACAGTATTGGCAACGGTGATGGTACCGGATATGGTTTTGCATTTTTTCTTTCTGGGACCCGCGGTTTTACAATAGGGCCAAGTTCGTCTAACGATTTGTATCCCCTGAATGCCAAATTCAATAAGAATATACTATCCTGGTATCAAAACAATGAATACGCCCAACTAAATGCAAAAAAAGTGAAATATTTTTTCGCTGCATTAGGTTAAGAGAGGAGGCCAACCATGTATTACATTAACCCAACCCCCAACGAATCTGGCAACCACGGCAACCCCATGGGACAACCTTTCCCAAACTGTGTGATTCTTCCTGACGATCTCCTGAGCCCCTATCTTGCGGCAAAGGGGTTTGTGACCCTGGCCGTGGAAAACGGCGCTGTGACAAGCCTGGAGACCAACCAGGAGGCGCTGGACGCCTATGAAGCAGACCACCCCGACCTCCCGCCGGAAGAGCCGGAGGAACCCGTTACCTGGGCCGCCATGGCGGCAGCAATTCGAGAAGGAGTGAATGACGTTGACTGAAAAAGAGTTTGTTTTGGATACCCTGCGCCGGGCGGGGAAGTCTGCCGCAGTCAACTTGCAAGCAGAATCCCCCTCCATGACCGGCACGGAACTCTGTGCCACAGAGGAGTATATCCCGGACTTCCAGGCGGCCAAGGCTGCCAAAAACATGCTGGAGCGCAAGGCAGGCCAGAAAGATGGCTTTGTCTGCCGGTCCAGCGCCGGGCGGGTGGTTCGGCTCCTCCAGGTCTACGACAGTGAAATCTATCCCCAGGAGCCGGAGGAGCTGCCCGCCCAGTGGGGGTTTGTCTGGTCCACTGACCCGGACAAGGCGCTGCCCTTCCTCTCCCTCTCCACTTCCCCCTACGCCAAAGGGGATTGCTGTACCGCAGATGGCAAAACCTGGCGCAGCAAGATTGACACCAACACCTGGTCCCCGGAGACAAGCCCGGAGTTTTGGGAGGAAGTGGAACCCTGACGAACCATCCCACACAGAGAGAGGAGGGCTGTTATGCCCATGGACAAGTGTACCTTTAACCCCGGGAATGAATGCTTGGGGCTGCAAAAGGCTAACATGTTGGAGAAGTCTCTGAATAGCCATTTGGATGCGGCCCGGCAGACCCATAAGGAGATGTATGATCGCATCCGGGCCCTGGAAACTGAGAGCGCACGCCGGGACGAACAGTATGTTCAGATTCTGGACAAGCTGGATGAAATGTCCTCCAAAATCACATCGGCACTCAGCCAGGTGAGTGAGCTCCAGATCAAGCCCGCACGCCGGTGGGAAGGGTTGGCTGATAAAGCAATCTGGGCTGTTTTCGCGGCAGTGATTGCGTTTCTGCTGGCAAAAATCGGGCTGTGAGAGGGGGTGAAGGGAATGAGTGAGAAATGGAAAACCTGGTGGAAAGCGGCGGGAATCCGTGCAATCAAGACCATGGCAGAGACCGCCATTGCCACGATTGGGGCGGCAGCGGTGCTTTCTGCGGTGGAATGGCCGGTGGTTCTGTCGGCCACCATACTGTCCGGCATACTGTCCTTGCTGGTTAGTATCAAGGGCTTGCCGGAAGTTGAGAAAGAAACTGCAAACAAAAACTAAAGACAAAGAAGGAGAATTCGTATGGCAAACCGTTTTTATGCGAATCGCATGGCAATCAAGGCAATCAGCGAGAAAGAGGGCGTGGACGTGGACATCGCCTCCCGCATGTATGCGCAGCAGCAGGGCTGGACCGGCTGGGAGAAGGAAATGGACGAGTGGAATGATATTCAGCGTTCCTATATGAAGTCTAAGACAAAGACGCTGGCGGACCTTTTTAAGTAAAAGGGGGATTCCTATGGAAGAAAAGAATGCTCCTCTGCCCGTTGTGCATCCAGAAGATGCTATCCCGGAAACTATGCTGGAGGAAATGACCGATGGGAAAGGGGAGGAAAAGAGTGAGTAACAGCCCTCTTGTAACCTACACTAAGCTATCCCCCAACCATTCCGGGCGGCGCAACCATGTGATTGACACGATCTCTATACACTGTATGGCAGGCAATGCCAGCGTAGAGACTTGCGGGACCTTATTTACCGACCTGTCCCGCAAGGCCAGCAGCAACTACGGCATTGGAAGCGACGGACGGATTGCCTTATATGTAGATGAAGCCAATCGGTCCTGGTGTACCTCCAGCGCCTCCAACGATCATCGGGCCATCACCATTGAGGTGGCCAACAATGGTGGGGCGCCGGATTGGCCGGTGTCAGACAAAGCCTACGCCGCATTGCTGGATCTATTGACGGATATCTGCCGGAGAAATGGGATCAAGAAACTGCTGTGGAAAGGGGATAAATCCTTGATCGGCCAGGTGGACAAGCAGAATATGACGGTTCACCGGTGGTTTGCCGCCAAAGCCTGCCCGGGGGATTATCTATACAATCGGCATGGAGAGATTGCCGCCGAAGTCAACCGGCGGCTGGAAGGAGAGGATGAACCCATGGATATTGCAAAGTTGATCTCTGAAATGACCAACGAACAAGCCTACCAGCTCATGCAGAAAGCAGAGCTCCACGCGAAGACGCTGTCTGAGCCCGCCTGGTCCCAACAGGAGGGATATTGGGCAAAGGCTGCGGCAAATGGCATCGTGGATGGTACAAGCCCGGAGCGCCCCATGAAACGGGATGAGGTGATTGCAGTGCTGGGGCGAAAAGGATTACTGTAAATTATGTTTGCTCAGAGGTAAATGGAAAACCCCTCTGGGATATATCCAGAGGGGTTATTTTAAGACGTCAGTTGAAAGTATTTCGTTTATATCATGGTTAAAATCTTTGTAAGATGCAATACAGTCCGAAAGATAATCTAATCCTGTTTCTGTAATTGACAAGTATACGCGGATTCTGTTATCTTCACTCACTTCTTTAGACGCAACACGGACAAAACCTAATTTTTGAAGTTTATTAGATAAAGCGTATAGAGTACAAAAAGAAATTTTTCCGTCACTCATTTTTGAAATAGATGACATAATTTCATAAATGTACATAGGTTTCTGACGCAACAGAAAAAGAACCAACATACTTGTTGTCGCTTTTTTTAGTGACTCGTGGAGAGAAGCAGGTGTTCCTTTGATTTTTGCTTGTATAATGATCATCCCCTTTATACAAAGAATAATTCATATTTGTAAATATGTCAACTGTTAGTCCTCTTTAACCAGAAAATGGAGGAGTTTGGTTTATGAAGATTTCAGAAGGAACAGTAAACGAATTAGAAGAGTGTAAAGCATTATGTTTAATCCTCTTTGATTTACTGGCACAGAAACAAAATTCAAGCCCAGGACACATTGAAACAAGACGAGCATTGAAAGAGATTCCGCTTGTATCTGAATTTGATGCAGTTTTAGCGCGATGCACACTGAATGATGAGGACAAAGCTATTTTGAGGATGCATTATGTTCAGAGAAAAGATTTTCGATATATCGGTGATTCTCTTGGGTTTTCCGAACGTACAATTAAAGAGAGGCACAGGGAATCACTTCGGAAAATTTCCCATGTACTTTGACCACCCTTTTGGGTGGTCTTTTTTTGTGCTTTTCCCGTATTTAGGATGAACATTTTAGTGAAAGAATCATTATAAAATAAAAATTAAAGGAGGATGCAGTGAATAGTGGAAATAACCACTGGCCAACAGGCGCGGACTGTATCCTTTTTTATTTAGGTGGTTTTATGTTTGTTTATTACAATCCGAATCCAGAAAAGAAAAACGTCGGGGATTGCACAATAAGGGCTTTGTCAAAAGCGTTAGGACAGAGCTGGGAAAAAACATATATCGGAGTTGTGCTACAAGGGTATCAAATGGGAGATATGCCATCGGCAAATCATGTTTGGGGGGCATACCTCAGAAAACATGGATACCGAAGAAATCTGGCAGAGGAAGATACAACGGTAAATTCCTTTGCCGACAGGAACCCCGAAGGGACCTATATTCTTGCCCTATCTGGACATGTCGTTTGCGTGCAGGACGGCACCATTTACGATACTTGGGATAGTGGAAATGAAATCGTTTTATATTTTTGGGAGAAAGGATAACAAAAATGGCTTATCAATATTATCCAAGCTATCAGTCTCCATACTATCCGCCACCTGCGCCGGATCATCTTGCGCAGCTTCGTGGACAACAGCCGTTCCAAGCTCCTATGCAGGGACAACCTGTTCCGCCACAGGGAAACACAGCTGGAAATGGAATTATCTGGGTGCAAGGGGAAGAAGGAGCAAAAGGGTATTTAGTTGCACCAGGAGAAAACCGTTTGCTGATGGACAGTGAGAACTCCACGTTTTATATCAAATCAACTGATGCGTCAGGGATGCCCCTGCCTCTTCGAGTATTTGATTATACCGAACGTACGGGGGCAAAGAAAGCCTCACAATCCGTGCAGGAATCGTCTGTTCAGTTTGCCACCAAAGAGGAATTAGCCGCTCTGGCTGCCCGCTTGGACGCTCTGACAGCGCAGAAACAACCTGCAAAAGAGCGGGTAGCTAAGGAGGACGAGAGTAATGCCTAATCCGATTTTTCAAGTTCTTGGTGGTGGGAATAGCCAATCCAATATGATGCAGCAGTTTCAGCAGTTCATGAATCAAATGAAAGGCAAGGACCCAAACGCTATGATTAACGAATTGGTGTCCAGTGGCAAACTCACCCAATCCCAACTGGATGCAGCCCAGAAACAGGCCCAGCAAATGCGAGGGATGTTCGAGGGGATGCGGGGGATGTTTGGGAAATAAATATAATCAAAATCCCGGCCGGGTTTTGAAAATAAATTTACAAAGGAGAAAAAACAATGAGTCTTTCTTCGGACAATACTGTGATGACCATGCCAGTAACTCCTGCCTATCAGGGCGGCGGTTATGGTAATTCCATGTGGGGTGGAGATTGGGCCTCCTGGATTATCCTGTTTCTGATCTTCGGCATGTTTGGCTGGGGGAACGGTTTCGGTGGCGGTTTTGGCGGTAACGGTGGTACCAATGGCCCTGGCTTTCAGGGCTGGGCTACTCGCGCCGACATCAACGAAGGCTTTGCTCTGAATGGTTTACAGAATGGACAGAATTCCATTCGTGATGCAGTGAGTAACGGATTCCATGGCGTTGATAATGCCGTTTGTACTCTTGGTTATCAGACGCAGCAGGGCTTCAATGCTTTGGGGGCACAGATGGCTCAGTGTTGCTGCGATACCCAGCGCGCTATTGATGGTGTGAATTATAACATGGCCACCCAGGCATGCGATACTCGAAACACTATCCAGAACAGCACCAGGGACATCATTGACAATGCCAATGCGAACAGCCGAGCCATTCTTGACTTCTTGACCCAGGACAAGATTACAACGCTGCAAGCCGAGAACCAGTCTCTGAAACTGGCTGCCTCTCAGGCTAATCAGAACAGCTATTTGACAGCGACTCTGGATGCGCAGACCAATGAGCTGATCCGACGCATCAACCCCATGCCCATTCCGGCCTATCAGGTCCCGAATCCTTATGCCGGTTGTGGGTGTAATCCCTGTGGCTGCGGCTGCTAAAACCTAATACATCAACTTTCCGGCATGACCGGAATGTTCGGCCCCGTGCCGATTTTGGAACAAGCGCGGCGGGGCAATAGCCTCGCCGCTATCTTTTTTGAAAGGAATGATCTTATGGCTGAATTTACTGGCGTATTTGTGCAGCAAGTGGCTGCGGGACAGAATGTCGTATTTACAGAGACCCCCGTGAGCGGATCTAATTGTGTTGTACATAGAGATGGTTCTGGCATCGTTACCTTGCGCGGTATGACAAATCAATGCCGAGCCCGTTACAAAGTTGTATTTGGCGGCAATATTGCCATTCCCACAGGCGGCGCAGTTGGACCTATCTCTGTTGCTATTGCGGTGGAAGGTGAAGCATTGGGCAGCGCCACTGCTATCGTGACCCCTGCCGCGGTGGACGAGTTTTTCAATGTGTTTGCTGCGGCCTTTATTGAGGTTCCCCGTGGCTGCTGTGTGACTGTGGCAGTCAAAAATACCAGCACAGAGACGATTGAGATTGAAAATGCTAACCTGATCGTTGAGCGTGTGGCCTGAAAGGAGAGTCAATATGTATATGCATGAACTGAAAGAAAAGCTCTGCGAAGAGCTGAAGGAAATTGCCCGCAAGGGCGAGTTGGGCGCCGGAGACCTGGAGATCGTCCACAAGCTGACTGATACCATTAAAAACCTGGACAAGATTGAGATGCTGGAGGAACACGGCGATTACAGCCGGGCTGGTGACTGGGAGGCCGATATGCGCGGCACCTATGGACGAGGCTCCAGCTACCGTGGCCGGAAACGGGATTCCATGGGCCGGTATAGCCGTGATGGACGCATGTATTCCCGCTCCGATGCTAAAGAACACATGATGGACCAGATTGAGGATATGATGAGTGGTGCCAACGAAAGAGAAAAGGAAATCCTGCGCCGGGCTATGGAGCAGTTGGAGAAAGCGTAAGGGGGTGCCCCCATGCTTGACCGAAAGGAAATAGATATTGAAATTGCCCGTTTAGAGTATGGGGAGAGTAGCTACCCGGCTTATGCCAAGCTGGCAAACCTTTATACTATCCGGGACTGCATGGATCGGGAGGAAGGAAAGTCGGTTCCTATTGCTTATGATGGAGGGCATTCTACTTCCCCAGATTCTCCCCGCTGGGGGGAAAGTGATTTCCTCTGTGAGGTGAAGAATAGGGACCCGGACGCTGTATGGGAAATAATAGATGACCTTATGGACACATTGCATACTGTTAATCCCCGTGTATATGAAGGAGTAATGAGAAAAATAAGATACCTGTGACGTTACATGCAGGTTACTAACAATCTCGCAACGGGACAGAGTAAAGAAAGCCCTGAAACCTTTTGGTTTCAGGGCTTTCTTTGGTGGACGATACAGGACTTGAACCTGTGACCTCCCGCACGTCAAATATATACGAATCATTTTTTATAGTACATAACGTTGATTTTCCTTGGTTTTTCAATGGTTTTTGATTGCTTGAAACAAGAAAAGTTAAGGAAAGCTGATTTCGGTTACTATCAAATTACTAACACTCAACTGCCTTAACCAGTGTGTCAATGTCGATGTGAGTATAGACGTTTGCTGTCGTGGAATAGTCTGCGTGGCCAAGAATTTTTTGTAGCACTTCAGGGGACATCCCCTCCTTGACTGCCCTTGATGTGTAAGTGTGTCTGGTCGCATGCGGAGTATGCCGCTCAATACCGAGACGCTTTAGAAGTGGGTAATAATTGCGTCTCCGGTAATTCTCAAGCCGCTTTTCTCCCACATACCCAGAGAGCAGGAGCGGCCCAGTTGCTTGTCTGGCGAAGTATTCAAAGTGCTTCCGCCCTTCTGGCCGGATGGGGATTACTCTTCCACGTCCTGCCTCCGTCTTTGATCCACCAATCACGTATGTCTCGTGATAACCATTCAGAGGGAGGGAAAAAAGTTCTCCTATCCGCATTCCTGTCGATAGAAGCATTAGAATTATCCTGGCTGCTTCGCTTCCATCTTCTTCTAATTTTTTGATTTCTTCTTCTGTGAAAATGTCTTTTTCTTTTTTTACACGTTCCGGAACCTTGACGAACTTTGCAAAATTTGTTGTGCAAATTTCTTCCCGGATTGCCCATTGAGACATTTGGGTAATAAGCTGCTTATACTTTGATACGGTTGATTGTGTTTTGCTCATGTGCTGGTCTATAATCGACTGAAAATCAACAGTTCTTAAATCCCGGAATTTCCGCCTATGCAGTTTTTCAAATATATCAAATGCCCTATCATAGGAGGAAATACCACTTTTGGTTATTTCTTTGTAGTGTTCTGTTTTCCACGCATCAAACACCTCGGCAAATGTCATGTTATACCGATCTGACAGATTACGTCCTGATAATCCCTCTAACTCCTCCATAGCACTTGTCTTAGTTTCGTAGTATCCTATTATTACTCGGTTCTTTGCGGCCACCCAGGGGCGTTTCCGTCGCCCCTGTAGCTTATAAACAGTCCCCATTCCATTTGCTCGTTTCAAAGCTTTTCTTTTTTCTGCAACTTGCTTTTTCCCACATAAAGGGCAAAAGATAGAATATCCTGGTATTTCTTTTTTGCACTTGATACATAACATTGACAATACTCCTTCCATTCGTTAGAATAGAAGGGAAGATAGCCCTTGCAAAGCATCTTCCCTTCTACAACCGTCCTCGGTGCGCCAACACCGGGGGCGGATTTTTCATAATGTGATTGATGTTTTTTGTTCTGGTTTATTTGGAATAAGGGCGTTCAGTTCTTTTAAGAACTTTGCCCATCCAATGGAGGCCCCAACTACTTCAAAGACAATGGTTTTCTCTTCATCTTCGCCAGCGTAAGAGATCAACAAAAAGTTCTTTATTTCTCGCTTGTGCTTTGCGCCGATCCCTGACATACCTCCGACGATAGTTCCCAAAGGACCAAGAAGAAGAGTCCCAACCGCTGCGCGGCCAATAACGCTTTTATCTTTTTCTAAAATCTCCGTTTCAGAAGCAAAAACAGCAGAAAGAATTTTGTTGATCGGTAAGTTAATAATAGGGCGTTTGAAGACTCTTGCTTTAATCCGTAAGACGTTTTCGTTTTTTACAATAGTTGCATTGATTGCATCTCCCAACTGGTATTCTGGCAATCCATCAACCGCCATAAAATTTACGCTTCTATTTTTATCCTTGTCTTTGCTTGTGAAAATAGGCATACAGAATACCTCCAATCGTGTCACCTTGAACAACTCATATTATTCCTTCCGAACAGGAACGGGAAATGTTGAACACTGCCCGTTCCTGCATCGTGATTCATTTCTTAAAGGAATATTTTTATTCATTCAAGGTTGTTTACGGCATAATCAGCTTCTTCCTGCGTGAATTTCTCTCCATATTCAGAAACGAGCTGGTCCCGAACACCTTCCTTTGACATATTCATTGTTTTATAGTATGTCTTTGCCTTTTCAAGTGCGTTTGCCTTGTAGTCGGCTTCCAGATTATCAATAGCATATTGAGCAGCCTCTGGCGGGAAATTTTCTCCGTATTCAGACACAAGCTGATCATAGATTCCTTGCTTTGACATGTGCATTGTTTTGCTATATGTCTCGGCTTTCTTTAGTGCATTTTTGTACTCTGTGGGGACATCTGCATCTTTTTTCTCTTCCGATGTTTCCTGGTTGCTCGCCGGCTGTTCTGAAGTGGCAACGGGATCTTCATTTGAGGGAGTTTGGGGCGTATTATCATTGCCGCCGCCAGCGATGGCAGCAATTATGATAACAACGACAACGGCTAAAACGATCCACTTTGCTTTTCCCTTTTTCTTTTTCTCTTTTGTCTCCATGATGGATACCTCCAATTATTTTTATATATCACGTAGCCCAATCTATGGACTAACGTCGATATCTGTCGGATAGTTTCAGTTGCAAATATCGAACAAATGTTCTATTATTTATATAAAGTCGAAAAGGAGGAGTCGACATGAATATGGAAGGAATTTATTGGATGATTCAGGAGAGCCCGGACAAAAACCGTATTGAAACTGATTTAGAGCTACTTTTTGGGGTACGTGATATTCGTGAAATTACTGATCCACGATTAGATACGTTTATTAAACAGGTATTACCCAAAATAAGCAGCTCTTTTGATCGCTCAGAGGTAGATGCTATATGAAAGAAGAGAAAAGAAAGAAAACAGAGCGATTAAAGAAAGAGCTTCAATACATTATAGAAAGAAATTCTAATGAAGAATTTTTGAGAGCCATGATTACCCGTGCAAAAATATTAGAAAAACTGATCGGCTGATCTTCTAGGCCCCGGAGAAATCCGGGGCTTTTTATTTTCCAGATAGATTGTCGATCATTTTTTTTAAAGCGGCTTTTTCATCATCATCCAAAAACCAATAAGCCTTAATAATCCGTTTAATTAAATCATCATCTGATATGTTGATTTTTTCCATGATCTCAAGGAATTCTTCATCTTTATCTCTTTCCATGTGGGGTTCACCTTCTCCGGTGCGAAGCCACACTTCGGATATGTTGAACTCTCGGCAAATGTCAGAAATGGTCCTGTCACTTGGATTATTTTTCCCAGAACATAGTTCGGAAATAAATGGTTGAGACAAATTAAGACGACGAGCAAACTCAGCTTTTTTTATCCCAGCATCTTGAATACACCAAGAAATTCGCTCACTCATTTTATTCATCTAATGCACCTCCAATCTTTGGATATATTAAACCATATTTTACGTAGGAAGTCAAGAAAAATATTCGCTCAACGAAGAAAATTGGTTGACATATTCGTTAAACTATGATAATATATCGTTAAGCGAAGGATAGTAGGAGGTGATAAGAATGGATGTTACAATCTGTAAGCTGGGGAGCCGATCATTTTTCCGGCTAAACGGCGAGAGCATCGAAATCAAGGACTATAAAATTTCAAGCTCCATGCACGGGAGCACGGAGCTTGAAGTAGTCTTTGAATTTGAAGGGGACTTTACAGAGTTTTTGTCAAAAGCCAACTCATTAAAGCATTCGCAACAGAGCCAGTAATCCAGGAATTGCGCTCCATGATTTCACGAAACTTCGAGAACAGACCTTTAGACGGAGGGACTTGGTCATTGATCACCATTTCCAGCAGGTCAACTATTTTTTCAAGCTGTTCCTTATCTGTGGATGTATCAGATGCAACGGCCTGTCTTAGTTCGTGCACTGTTGAACTATAGTTGACGGTCGCCTGGTTTTCTGTTCCGATGATAGAACCATAAGCGTTTTGAATATTGAAAACAGGCGGCGATGATTGCTTGGTGGCACTGTATTCCTGCTCTGTCCGATAGAATACCTTTAGGAAATGAGGCTTTCCATATGCAAACTCGGTTTCTGTTCTTACTACATGATACATTTCCCCGACGGGATTTATCAAAATATCAGATTCCACTATGTCTGCTCCTGGCCTAAACATTATGTAACCTGTGTCTGGGAGTCCTCGTTCTTCTCTATCTGGTTCGTTTTGGCGCCGCAAAGTGTAATTAATTCCATGAGGGCGCAAAAAATCTTCAAATGGCATGATCTTCATCTCCCTTCTGTGCTCAGTATACCACAGCAGGAAAGGGAGGACAACAGGAGGTGTTTTATTGAGTGAGCACAGGAATCTAAGCCGGGATTGAAAGGTGGTGACAACATGATTGATCTAAAGAAACTCTCTGATGTTCAGAGTGTGGTAGACAGTCTTTCCGGACTGCCAAAAGAAGCCCTGTTTTATATTGCGGGGTATGCAGAGGGATGGAGGGACAAGCCCAAAAAGAAAAGAAGAAAAAGCAACGGAGAAAAACGACCCCGCCCTTAATCGGGCGGGGATCTGGAGAGTGATCTTATGTCTATTGGGACGAATCTTCGGAAAATTCGAATTTCAAGAGGATTTACACAAATGGAAGTCGCGCGGCAGATACGAGTATCTAATCAGGCTGTTTACTTTTGGGAATCTGAAAAGCGAATTCCTGGAGTTCTCCATCTCAACGCGTTGGCGCGATTGTTTGAATGTGATATCTCTGATTTTTTACAAGAGAAAGAAGGTAACAGAATATGACGAATTATAAGGTCAAAGTTTTGACCATTGAGGAAGCGACCGAAATTTTAAGAGCGGCTGGATTGAGTATATCACCCGACACTCTTAGACGCGGCATCAAACAAGGAGTATACCTTTTTGGGACGTGTATTGAGGGGGCAAAACAGCCTATTTTCCATGTGTATGAAAAACTGATGGAAGAGTGGATGAAGAAAAGAGGTGAAATTGATGAACCCAATACAAGAGATCAAGCAACGCCATGACATGGACATCCTGCTGCGGGCCATTGCCCCAGCGGCCAGAAAGCGCCAGGAGGCCCGGCGCAGAAAGGAAATGGGGAAGAGCCGGATCAACGCCGCCTTGGCCCGCCGGGGCATTCCCTTCCGCGTGGTATGAGGGGCGCGGTGTATCGTCTCTGCCGCCGGTGCAAGCAGCGGTGGAACGTGTCCGCCCTGGAACCTGGAGAGAAGGTATATCTCTGCCCCAGGTGCGAAAGAGGGTGGGCATATGGTGAAGATCAACGGGGTCAAGGTGCAGACCGAAGGGAGGAAGCCTTGGAACACCGTTCCCTCTAGGCCCGGCTGTGACCGGCGAAAGAGCAAAAATGGGGTTGTCCCTGTGTGGGATTCCCCGGAGAAGATTCAGCGGTGCTTGAACTGTACCAATCCAGATTGCAACGGGCGCTGTCCGCGTGAGTTTCGCACGAAGCAGGGCCGCCCCCTTATTCCCATGCCGGCGGACTTTCCAGAGAAGGAGAAGCTTCTTCGATACCATGAGCTGATCGACCATTACGGCGTGAATACCACGGTTATCACCCGATGGAAAAAAGAACTCCGTGGAAAAGGCGAAAAATAAACTCTGCCGGTTTGCAGCACCGGCAGAGTTCAGAAAGGAGAATACTTGAAAAAATAAGCTATGTTTCTTCCGCTTAACTTTATTGTAACAAAAATTGGAGGTTTGTCAAGATGGAGGAACGAATCAACTTTTTCCCCAAAAAGGTGGTCATAGAGGTTTCTGCCAGGACATGCCGGAACTTTATCATGGACACATGCCTGGACGACTTCATGGATTACATGTTCTTATATAACAGTTTCACCATGTCGGCCTATCTGGATGAGAAGATGGACCTATTTCAGGAATACCTGGACTGCGGCGAAAAGGGGGAATGACTTATCGGGATTCCAGTTTTGATCTATGGCAAGAGCGGGTCTGGGAAGTCCCGTTCCCTGAAAAACTTTGCCCCAGATGAAATCTTTTTGATTAACGTGGTGGGCAAACGCTTGCCTTTCCCCGGGACCTTCCGATACCAGATGAAGACAGACAGCTACCAGACCATTACCACTGGCCTGCAAAAGATGCCCACCAAAACCGCTGTCATTGATGACGCTGGGTACCTTTTGACGAACACTTTCATGAAAGGCCATTCCGCCCCCAAAGCGGGCAGCTCAACCTTCGATCTCTACAACGATATCGCGGACAATTTCTGGCGGCTGCTGATGTTCATTCAGGCGCAGCTTCCAGAGGATGTCATTGTCTATATCCTCATGCACGAAACAACCTCTGACTTTGGAGAAACCAAGCTGCGGACCATTGGAAAACTGCTGGACGAGAAGGTTTGCATTGAGGGAATGGTCACAATCTGTCTGCGCTGCATGGTGGAAGGGGACCGTCATTTCTTCCGCACCCAGTCCAGCGGGATGGACATTTCCAAGTCGCCCGAAGAAATGTTTGACCTGGAGATTGAGAATGACCTGAAATTCGTCGATCAGCGGATTAGAGAGTATTGGGGGCTGTCAACTGTCCCCGCAGAAGGAAAGAGAGGCTCAAGTGAACCTGAAGCTATATGAAATCGACGCCGCGATTGATGCGGCGATTGAGGCCGGGACGGACCCAGAGACAGGCGAGATCACAAATTTGGAAGAGATTACTTCCTTGCAGATGCAGCGAGAAGAAAAATTGGAAAATATTGCGCTTTACATTAAGAATCTTTCTGCCATTGCCACTGCGTTGAAAAACGAGATCGACGTATTAAACGAGCGTAGGAAGCGGACAGAGAAAAAGGTTGATCGGCTGAGAGATATGTTGTCCTACGCGCTGGCCGGGCAAAAATTCCAAACACCGCGCTGTGCGGTATCTTTCCGACACACCAAGGCAGTAAACATTGCAGATGAAGAAGCGTTTTTTTCCTGGGTAGCGGACGCTGGCCTTGAGGACCAGTTTCTCCGGTATAAGTCCCCAGAAGTCAATCGGACAGAATTGTCTAAGTGGCTGAAAGACGGGAATGAAGCCCCAGGAGTTTCCTTGGAAGAACGTGAAAGCATGTCAATTAAGTAAAAAGGAGGAGTGAATCAAATGCCTCATGAGCCAAAGAAAAAGACGGACATCAATGAAGAATTAAACAGCCTGTCAAAGTCTTGTTTATTACTTTTGCATTACCAGGAAGAAGTCATTTTCTCCATGTTCGGCATTCTGGATACAATCCGAAATGAATTAAATCAAATCAACCGCAAGGAGGAACAAAAACTATGATTCAAAAACCGAAAAATTGGGATTCCGTGCAGGAGTTCTCTGATCGACCCAAACTCCCCCTGGACGCCTATGTCTGCCGGGTCAAGCAGGTATCCTTTGCGGATACCAATTATGGTCCCCAGCTGCTGATCCTCTTCGACATTGAGGAGGGAGAGCAGAGAGGATACTTTACCGGAGAATATAAATCCAATCCCAAGAAAGATAAAAGCTGGAAAGGGACACTTCGGCAATTCCTGCCCAAAGACGATGGGACCGACAAAGACGAACTGACAAAGAGTTCCTTCAAAGGCTTGACCACCGCCTTTGAGCACTCCAACCCTGGGTACACCTGGAACTGGGAGGAGACTTCCCTGGTGGGGAAGCTGGTGGGCATCCTCTTCCGGAATGAGGAATGGTCCTATAACGGGAAAACCGGCTGGGCGGTGCGTCCTTTCCGCGCCATGAGCGCAGATCGGGTCCGCAGCGGGGAATACACCTTGCCCCAGGACAAGCCCTTGAAAAAGGCCGCAGCGCCCTCGAACGGCTTCGCCGCCATTCCTGATGATGGACCCTTACCCTGGGACAATGACAGTGGGGACGGACCGCTGCCGTTTTGAGAAAGGAGTCTAAAATGGAAAAATTGCTGTTGACCCGGAAAGAGGCCGCTCAGGCCCTTAATATCAGCACCGATACTTTGGATAGGTTGAGGGAATCTCAGGATATTCAAGCAGTCAACATTGGCAGCCGGGTTTACTTTTCCCCGGACGAATTGAAAGCCTTCTTATCCAAACGCGGGGGTTCGATCTCTACCTCTGGGATTCGCTTATGATTTCAACAGGGAAGAAGGCAAAAGATGATTACACTTTCTTTCACAGAAGAGGACAGGACGTTGCTTCTCAACCTCTCCAGCATCCAGCGAGATAGGGTGTTTTTCGCCCTTCTTGCTGGGGGGGAGGCAGCAGAGGATTGGGGGGAAGTGGAACGAGATTCCTTGGCATCAATCCGAAAGAAGATTGCGGCCCGGAAAAAGACTGCGGACAGGGTGAAAAAGCACAGGGAGCGTTACTGTAACCGTTACAGTAACCGTTACAGTAACGCACCCCCGCCCTCTCTTCCCCCCTTTCTTCCCCCTTCCTCTCTTTCCCCTGAAACCCCTATCTCTCTATCCCC
>OLQE01000334.1_pt1 | contig 40195 bp, 18 predicted proteins | sample 1643161 | NCBI WGS metagenome assembly OLQE01 (sample SAMEA3136650, study PRJEB25190) | human gut metagenome
CCCACTACGGCCGCATGTGCCCCATCGAGACGCCTGAAGGCCCGAACATCGGCCTTATCGGCTCTCTGGCCACCTATGGCCGCATCAACCCCTACGGCTTCATCGAGACGCCCTACCGTCGCGTGATCGACGGCAAGGTGACCGACGAGATCGACTACCTGACCGCCGATGAGGAAGAGAACTTCACCATCGCCCAGGCCAACGACTTGTTCGATCTGGAAACCCGCGAGTTCGGCTACACCGACGAGGACGGCGTCTTCCACAAGTCCGCCCGCGTGCTCGCCCGTACCACCGACACCAACGGCGTGTTCGGCGAGGCCATGGACGTGCCGCCGGAGATGGTCAACTACATGGACGTGTCGCCGCGCCAGATGACCTCCGTGGCTACCTCGCTCATTCCGTTCCTCGAGCACGACGACGCCAACCGCGCCCTCATGGGCTCGAACATGCAGCGCCAGGCTGTGCCGCTGCTGCGCCCGAGCGCCCCGCTCGTGGGTACCGGCATCGAGCACCGCATCGCGGTGGACTCCGGCGAGATCCTCGTGGCCCAGCGCCCCGGCGTGGTCGACTATGTGGACGGCCAGACCATCATCATCCTGAACGACGACGGCGAGTACGACGAGTACCTCATCCCGAAGTTCCAGCGCTCCAACCAGTCCGGCTGCATCAACCACCGCCCCATCGTCCGCAAGGGCGACGAGGTGCAGGCCGGCGACGTGCTGGCCGACGGCCCGTCCTGCGACGGCGGCGAGCTGGCGCTCGGCCAGAACCTCATGATCGCCTACATGCCGTGGGAAGGCTACAACTACGAGGACGCTATCATCGTGTCCGAGCGCGTCGTGGCCGAGGACCTGCTAACCTCCATCCACATCTCCGAGTACGAGGTGGACGCCCGCGACACGAAGCTGGGCCCCGAGGAGATCACCCGCGAGATCCCCAACATCTCCGAGGACATGATTTCCGACCTGGACGCCGACGGCATCATCCGCGTGGGCGCCGAGGTGTTCCCGGGAGACGTGCTGGTGGGCAAGGTCACCCCGAAGGGCGAGACCGAGCTCACCGCCGAGGAGCGCTTGCTTCGCGCCATCTTCGGCGAGAAGGCCCGCGAGGTGCGCGATACGTCGCTGAAGGTGCCTCACGGCTCCGGCGGCCGCGTCATCGGCATCTACCGCTCCTCCCGCGAGGCTGGCGACGATCTGGCCCCCGGCGTGAACGAGCTCGTGCGCATCTACGTGGCCCAGAAGCGCAAGGTGCAGCAGGGCGACAAGCTGTCCGGCCGCCACGGCAACAAGGGCGTCATCTCCCGCGTGCTGCCGGTGGAGGACATGCCCTACCTCGCCGACGGCACCCCGATCGACGTCATCCTGAACCCCCTGGGCGTTCCGTCCCGTATGAACGTCGGCCAGCTGCTCGAGAACCACCTCGGCTGGGCCGCCAAGTGGGGCTGGTCGGACGCCGAGGAGACCGACGAGGTCGTGGAGGGCCCGATGTACGTGGCCACGCCCGTGTTCGACGGCGCCACCGAGGAGGAGATCTCGGACGCCATCGAGAAGGCCAACCGCAACCTCATCAACATGAACCACGCGAAGTACGGCGACATGGCCCGCGACGAGCTGGTGCCCCAGCTGACGCGCACCGGCAAGACGTGGCTGTACGACGGCCGCACCGGCGAGAAGTTCCGCGAGCCCATCACCGTCGGCCAGACCTACATCCTGAAGCTCGGCCACATGGTGGACGACAAGATTCACGCCCGCTCGACCGGCCCCTACAGCCTCATCACCCAGCAGCCCCTCGGCGGCAAGGCCCAGTTCGGCGGCCAGCGTTTCGGCGAGATGGAGGTGTGGGCGCTGTACGCCTACGGCGCCTCCAACGTGCTGCAGGAGATCCTCACGGTGAAGTCCGACGACACGTCGGGCCGCGTGAAGAGCTACGAGGCCATCGTGAAGGGCGAGAACATCCCGGCGCCGGAGGTGCCCGAGTCCTTCAAGGTGCTCGTGAAGGAAATGAAGTCCCTGTGCTTGAACGTCGAGCTCGAGGGCCACGATATGCAACCCATCAGCGAGGACGAGATCGAGGACTACAGTGCCGACCAGGCGCTTTACGCCGCACTTGCCGCTGATGCCAAGAAGACCGAAGACGAAGAGGCCAACGCCATCGATGCCCTGGCTGCCGAGCTGGGCGACCTGATGAGCGGTCTTGAGTCCGACCTGAACACCGACCTCATCGGTGGCGGAGAGGAGGCCTAACCCCATGACGGAATTCGACGTCAACAACTTCGACGCCCTGCGCATTTCGCTCGCTTCCGCCGAGGACGTGCGCAGCTGGTCCCGCGGCGAGGTGAAGAAGCCCGAGACCATCAACTACCGTACCTTGAAGCCTGAGAAGGACGGCCTGTACTGCGAGAAGATCTTCGGTCCCACCAAGGACTGGGAGTGCGCCTGCGGCAAGTACAAGCGCGTTCGCTTCAAGGGTATCGTCTGCGAGCGCTGCGGCGTGGAGGTCACCCGCTCCAAGGTGCGCCGCGAGCGCATGGGCCACATCGAGCTGGCCGCGCCCGTGAGCCACATCTGGTACTTCAAGGGCTCCCCGTCGCGTCTGGGCTACCTTCTGGACATTCCGCCGAAGGAGCTTGAGAAGGTTCTGTACTTCGCCAGCTCCATCATCACCTCGGTGGATAAAGAGGCCCGCGAGGAGGACGCCGACGAGCTGCGCGACGAGCTGGCCGCCGACCTCGAGGAGCTGGACGCCGAGCGCGACCGCCTCATCGAGGCCACGCGCAAGCTGTCCGTGGACTACGTGCCCGAGGACGACGACTTCGTCGACGACGTGGACGAGGACGAGCGCATGACGGCCGAGGAGGTCGACGAGGAGATCGCCGACATCTACGAGGAGTTCAACGAGCGCAAGGCCCTGCGCCAGGACGCGTTCGATGCCTTCCTGAAGATCGAGCCGAAGCAGCTCATCGGCGACGAGGCCCTCTACCGCGAGATGCGCGCGAACTACCGCGACTACTTCACCGGCGGCATGGGTGCCGAGTCGGTGCGCGACCTTCTGGACGCCATGGATCTGGAGGCGACCTCTGAAGAGCTGCGCGAGGTCATCGCCACGGGCAAGGGCCAGAAGCGCGCCAAGGCCGTGAAGCGCCTGAAGGTGGTGGATGCGTTCCTCAAGTCGGACAACAAGCCTTCCGACATGATCCTGGACGTCATCCCGGTCATTCCGCCCGATCTGCGCCCCATGGTGCAGCTCGACGGCGGCCGCTTCGCCACGTCGGATCTGAACGATCTGTACCGTCGCGTCATCAACCGCAACAACCGCCTGAAGCGCCTGCTCGACCTCGGTGCCCCCGAGATCATCATCAACAACGAGAAGCGCATGCTGCAGGAGGCCGTGGACTCGCTGTTCGACAACGGCCGCCGTGGCCGCCCGGTCACCGGCGCCTCGAACCGCCCGCTGAAGTCCCTGTCCGACATGCTCAAGGGCAAGCAGGGCCGCTTCCGTCAGAACCTGCTGGGTAAGCGCGTGGACTACTCAGGCCGTTCCGTGATCGTCGTCGGCCCTGAGCTGCGCATGCACCAGTGCGGCCTGCCCAAGCCGATGGCGCTCGAGCTGTTCAAGCCGTTCGTCATCAAGCGTCTGGTGGACCTCAACTACGCGCAGAACATGAAGAGCGCCAAGCGTCTGGTCGACCGCGGCGATTCCGAGGTGTGGGGCGTGCTCGAGGAGGTCATCGCCGAGCATCCGGTGCTGCTCAACCGTGCGCCTACGCTGCACCGTCTGGGCATCCAGGCCTTCGAGCCGATCCTGGTCGAGGGCAAGGCCATCCACCTGCCGCCGCTGGCCTGCGCCGCGTTCAACGCGGACTTCGACGGCGACCAGATGGCCGTGCATCTGCCGCTGAGCGCCGAGGCCCAGGCCGAGGCCCGTACGCTGATGCTCGCCTCCGACAACATCCTGAAGCCGGCCGACGGCCACACCGTGACCATGCCGTCGCAGGATATGATCCTGGGCCTGTACTACCTGTCGACCGTGGTCGAGGGCGCCAAGGGCCAGGGCCGCGTGTTCTCCACGCTGGCCGAGGCGCAGATGGCGCTCGACCTGCATGAGATCGACATGCAGTCCATAGTCCTGATCCGCCTGCCCGAGGACTTCGTGCTGCCGAAGGATTGGGAACCGGGCGAGCTCAAGGTCGTCGACCCCGAGCCGGGCAGCCCGGACGTGGTCCGCGAGGAGCGTTTCAAGGACGGCTCCGTGCTGTTCGCCACCAGCTACGGCCGTATCCTGTTCAACGAGACGCTGCCGGTCGACTACCCGTTCGTCAACGAGCAGGTGCCGAAGGGCAAGCTGTCCAAGATCGTCGACGACATCGCGACCCGCTACTCCACCGCCCAGGTGGCGGCCACGCTGGACGCCCTGAAGGATCTGGGCTTCACCCGCGCGCCGTGGTCCGGCGTCACGATGGCGTACTCCGACATCGTCGCCCCGGCGGAGCGCGAGGACATCGTCCACTCCTACGAGGAGCAGGCCTCCAAGGTCAACTCGCAGTACGACATGGGTCTGCTGACCGACGAGGAGCGCCGCCAGGAGCTCATCAACCTGTGGACCGAGTGCACCGACAAGGTCGCCGACGCCATGCGCGAGAACTTCCATGACGACAACAACGTGAACATCATGGTCCAGTCCGGTGCGCGAGGCAACTGGATGCAGATCCGCCAGATCGCGGGTATGCGAGGCCTTGTGGCCAACCCGAAGGGCGAGATCATCCCGCGTCCGGTCAAGTCGAACTACCGCGACGGCCTGTCCGTGCTCGAGTACTTCATCTCCCAGCACGGCGCCCGCAAGGGTCTGGCCGATACCGCTCTGCGTACCGCCGAGTCGGGTTACCTGACCCGTCGACTCGTGGACGTCTCCCAGGAGGTCATCGTCCGCGAGGAGGACTGCGGCACCAAGCGCGGTCTGCCGATGAAGGTCGCCGAGCGCGACGACGACGGCAACCTCGTGCTGGTCAAGGCTGCTGACGGCGGTCCGTACTCGCGCCTGCTCGCCGCCGACGTGATCGACCCGGCCGACGGCGAGACCGTGCTCTACCACGCCGGTGACGCACTGTCGATGGACGTGCTCAACGATCTGGTGGCCCACGGCGTCGAGGAGGTCAAGGCCCGCTCCGTGCTGACCTGCGAATCCAAGCGCGGCGTGTGCGCCAAGTGCTACGGCTGGTCGCTGGCCACTAACAAGCTGGTGGACGTCGGCGAGGCCGTCGGCATCGTCGCGGCCCAGTCCATCGGCGAGCCGGGCACCCAGCTGACGCTGCGTTCGTTCCACTCCGGCGGCGTCGCCTCGGCGTCCGATATCACCCAGGGTCTGCCCCGTGTCACCGAGTTGTTCGAGGCCCGTACCCCGAAGGGTGAGGCGCCGATCTCCGAGTTCGCCGGCACGGTCAAGGTGGAGGACACCGACCGCGGCCGCCAGGTCACGCTGACGCCGGACGACACCTCCGTCGAGCCGATCACCTACCCGGTGACCCGTCGCGCGCCGATGCTCGTCAAGGACGGCGACCATGTGGAGGCCGGCACCCAGCTGATCGAGGGTTCCGTGGATCCCAAGAAGATCCTGCGCATCCTCGGCCCGCGTGCCGCCCAGGTCAACATCGTGGAGGAGGTGCACAACGTGTACCGCTCCCAGGGCGTCGACATCCACGACAAGCACATCGAGGTCATCGTGCACCAGATGCTGCGCCGCATCACCGTGATCGACTCCGGCGACACCAAGCTGCTGCCGGGCGAGCTGGTGGACCAGGCGAAGTTCCGCGAGGCGAACATGGAGGCCGTGAAGAACGGCGGCAAACCCGCCGCCGGCCGTCCGGAGCTCATGGGCATCACCAAGGCATCGCTGGCCACCGACTCGTGGCTGTCCGCCGCCTCCTTCCAGGAGACCACGCGCGTGCTCACCGAGGCGGCCCTGAGCCAGAAGGAAGACGACCTCAAGGGCCTGAAGGAGAACGTGATCATCGGTAAGCTGATCCCGGCCGGCACCGGCCTGGCACGCTACCGCAACGCGGTGGTCGAGCCGGACAAGGCGATTCGCGAGACGATCTACCCGAACTTCGGCCTGGGCGGCGACGAGTCGACCGACTTCTCCGACGCCGATCTGAGCGATGTGGACTTCTCCAGCATCGACTTCGGCGAGCTGAAGCTCGGCGACGACTTCAACCCGGATGATTTCCTGAACGACGAGGGCGGTCAGGATGATTTCGGCGGCGCAGACTTCTCCGACGCCGATCTGGGCGATCTGAGCCTGTGACGTCTGCCGACGCATACGGCCGGTTGACGGCCGAGCGTTGAACCGTTGCACCAAGGGGCGCTTCCCTGCAGGGAGGCGCCCCTTGGCGTATTGCGGGCGCGGTTTTGGCTGGTATGTGGCAAGCTTCAGGTGGTTTCGGGTGTTTTTGGGGGGGGCTGAACGGTATCCGGGCGGTGCCCGGGTGGTGTCCGGATGCCGACGTGCGAGGGAACGCGGCGTGTCGGCGTCGGGGCGTTGAACGGCCGGGGTTCCCCGGACGGTGGCCGGCGTCCGGTTGACACGACGTCGGACGGGACCGTACATTGGGAGGAGGGGGAAAGGCATGGTGCCGGTGCCGGCGTTCGGCCGGTCCCATGTGGAGCCACGAGGCAGGCAACGCATGGGGAAAGGCATTCGCAATGGTGGCTGAAGGGGCCCTGATCGGGGGACGGTACCGCATCCTGGCACAAATCGGTGCCGGAGGCATGGCCACGGTCTATCTGGCGATGGACGTGGCGTTGAACAGACGGTGGGCGGTCAAGCAGATGCGCGACGTCGGCTCGCCGGCGCGGCATGACGCGATGATGCGCGGTCTGCGTGCGGAGTCCGCGCTGATCGCGCGGCTCGACCATCCCGCCATTCCACGCATCGTCGACCTGATCACCGACGCCTCGGAGGTGTTCGTGGTCATGGATTTCGTGGAGGGCGAGACGCTGCGCGCCCTACTGGAACGCGAAGGGCCCCGGAGCGAGGCGCAGGCGGTGGACTGGGGCATCCAACTGTGCGATGTGCTGGACTATCTGCATCGGCGGACGCCGATGGTGGTGTACCGCGATCTGAAGCCGTCCAATATCATGCTGACGCCGGACGGGTCGATCAGACTCATCGATTTCGGCATCGCCCTCGAAACCGGTGATGCCGGCACGGCCCGTCCCGCCTTCGGGGACGGTCTGCGCATGGGCACGCCGGGATACGGCGCTCCGGAGCAGTTCGATCGGGACGGCACCGTGGACGCGCGGGCCGACATCCACGCGTTGGGCGCCACGCTGTTCCACCTGTTGACGGGGAGGCATCCGCGGGATGGCATCGTGCCGATCCGCCGCATCAGACCGGACCTGTCCGAGGGGTTGGAGCGGGTCATCGCCAAGGCCACATCGGCGGACCCGGATCGTCGGTACCGGACGTGCGCCGAATTCGCCTATGCGCTCGGCCACAGTCTGGACGATGAGCCGGCCAGACGGAACATGCTCCGGCGGCGGTGGCGTGCCTTCGTGGGAACGGTCTCAGCCTCCGCGGCATGCCTGGCCTTGTCCGGTGGAACGTTACTGGCGTCCGACCGCGTCAGGGACGGCGATTACGCCCATTGGATGACGCAGGCCGAACGCGCCCCGGACCGATACGCCGCGGAACGGGCGTGTGCTCGCGCCGCCGGGATTCTGCCCGGCGCAATCGAACCGTATCTGCATCTGATCGAACGGTATGAGGCCGATGGCGTGTACTCCGCGGATGAGGAACGCACCTATCTGGCGTTGATGGACCGCCATGCCGACGCGCTGCGGTCCGACGAGACCGCGTGGGCGGCACTGTGCTTCGATACCGGACGGCTCTACTGGTACTACTATGCGTCCGGCTCGTCCGACGCCGAAGACGACGGGGATCGGCGGCTGACGCGGATACGGGCGGCGGCGCCCTGGATGCGGGACGCCGCCGGGGTCGAGACGTTCGGACGTTCGGAATTGGCCGGCATGTACGCGGGGATCGCCGAATTCAATGTGCGGATTGTGCCGCTGATCGATTCCGGCGACGATGCGGGCCGATACGGACCGTATTTCGTGATGCTGCGCAGCCTCGTCGACACGGCGGCGGAACAGGACAACGAAGTGATGCGTCTGGAGGCCGCGAATCTGGCGCTGGACGCCATGCGCGCCTATCCGCGGAAATTCCGCGCGGATGGCGTGCCGATGGAAGACATGGCGGGATTATGCGATGCGGCGGGGCGCCTGGCCGAAACGACCGGTGCCACCGATGAGGCGCATGATGCGGCCAGAAACCGGGCGTTGGGGAACGTGGCTGCCGCAAGGCAGGCCGTGGAGGGCGCCTTCACCGACAGTTAGTAGGGGGATATTCGATGAGCTATGAAACGTTGCGACTGGTTGCCGCGGGATGGTTGGTCCTGGCGGTGGCGCTGATGCTGACGGCGATCGCCATGCATCACGGATTCGACATACCGGCCGTGCGGCGCATACTGAACGGGGAGACGGCCCGCCATCAGATCGCCCGGCTGCGTGGGAGCAGACCGGGCTCGTGGCGGTACGCCGAGGCGCTGACCGTGCGGGGGAGCCGCCGCCCATCCGCATCGGTTACGCGGCCGGGCGAATCGTCGCAGGCGTCGGCGGTTCGCTCGGCCGTGCAGGTTCCTTCAGCGGGGAAGCAGGCGATGGCGGCGGCGCAGGCGGGGGTGAGGCCTGAGACGGGTGGCACGCCGGTCACTGGTCCCAAGAAGTTCGAACAGACGGCGTCGTCCGACAATACGGTGTGTTCTGACCACACGGTGATCTCTGACAATACGGTGTGTTCTGACCACGCGGTGTGTTCTGACCACACGGTGATTTCCGACGATACCGTGGTATCGGACAGCACGGTGATCTCCGATGGTACGGTGATCTCCGGCGTCGGTGGGGGTAGGAGGCGGCGTGGCGGCACCATACGCGCGTCGGTGGCCGTGGCGTCCGCAGCCGTCACCATGACGGCGATGGGGTCCGCCGTGGCGACGGCCTGCGCGTCGGAAGCGGCCGTGGACGAATCACAGGTCGTCATATCGGCTCAGACGCCCGCCGATGAGGAGGAACGCCGGACGATCCCGACCAAGGAAACGGCCATGGGATACATCGCTTATCAAGGCAATGACGCGCATGACCTGCAGGATGGCGATGAGGTCATCGCTTGGGGTGATGACCCGTCACGCGCGGTACGGGTCGTGCTGTCCGATGTCGACGTCGATTCCCTGAGCCTGAGCGGCACCTATCATGATCTGACAGGCGCGGAACGAGCGCTCGAACCGCGGGACTACCTCATCACGGCAGCCGAATCGGAGAAGCCCGGGGACAAAGAGACCGGAACCACGGCGGTGAACGTGACCTTGCGGACGCCCGGCAGCTATGACTTCAGCCATATCGCCATCCGGACCGCGGAAGATGCGGTGATCGCCATGGGCGATCTTGTCGGCGCGGGAACGCTCCCTGATCCGTTGACTATCGGCGAACCGGCGGCGAAGATCACCGCCGCGCTGACGGTCGATGCGCCATCCGGTGACACCGATGCCGCTTGGCATGCCGAGGCGCCCCAGGTCGGCATCACCGTTTCAGGCAATCGACTGCTGTCCCGAATCCTCGCCATCCTGCAGCAGCGCGGCGAAACCGCCACGCCGGTGGTGTCCTCGACCTGCAACGGCGTCGAGCAGGACGCGGTGACGATTGCGGACCTGCAAATGGGCGACGACGGACGGATTACTTGGGCGGTGTCGCAGCCGCACGCCGAAGGGTGGTATGCCTATTCGCTCCACCATCAACCGGAGGAGGGGATCGTCGGCTATCTGTTCGGAACGGCGGACCCGACGGGAGTCGAATTCGGCGTCGATGCCACCGCCCCGGTCTGGCGCGAGGCGTCCGGACCGCAACCGAACACCGCCTATGGCAACAGGCGCATCCATGCCGCAGTGGGCGAGGCCAGACTGACCGTCGCGCTCGAGGATGCCCCGTCGGCGCAGCATACGGGCGGCGTTTCTTCCGGTCCGGCCACGGTTCGGGTCAGGGTCCCCGCGCCGACCGACCTGCAGGGCGAACCCATGTCGGGTGGCAAGGTCACGGAACAGACCATTGCCGTCGATCCGCAAACCGGGCAGGCCGTCATCACGTTCACGCAGGAAGGGTTGTGTGACCTGAATGCGGTGCGGCTCGTGGGCGTGGACCATGCCGGCAACACCGTCGCATCAACGGTGCGGGCGCTGCTGGGCGACAAGGACGCCTCCGCGTTGGCCGTCATCGCCGGCGGGCCCGCGCAGGTCGACGCGATGACGCTGACGGCCGATGCCGCCCGGTCGCAGTCGAACGCGTGGCAGGGATACTTCCGCACAGACGTGGCCGTGACCTGTACCGTACGCGATCCATGGTTCCCGCTCGCCCGCAACGCCGATGGCGCCGAAACGGTCGATCTGCTCGCTGACAGCACGGTGGAACGCACAGACGCCTCGGGGCCGTTGGCACCATTGACACTGCAGACCGAAGGGTGGGAGCGTCGCGACGGCGAGCGCTGGACCATCACCGTGCCGGTACGGGCCCGGGGTGTGGACGCCGTGACGGAGGGGACGTACACGCTGCGATTCTCCTACCAGGGGCTGCATGATAGTGCCGCCTTTGCCGGCGTGGCCGGGGAATCGCTGATGGATGATGCGCGTTTCGTCATCGACCTGACGCCGCCGCGCATCGAAGTCGGCGGGGTGAAGGAAGGTGACGCCTACTCGGGAACGGTCGCGCCCCTCATCGGCTGCGCCGACGCGAACCTCGGCGACCAGGGGTGCACCGTCAGTCTCAGCGGCGCGCGGCAGGGGGCATTGGAGGGCGATGCGATGCCATCGTATGACGTGTCCCATACGGATGCCGGCATGAACGTGACCTTCCGGGATTTCGCGCGGCACCCCGAAGCCGACGACGTCTACACGCTCACCGCAACGGCCACCGATGCGGCGGGCAATGTGACTGAAGCCTCCACGACGTTCTCCGTGAACCGTTTCGGCTCCACCTACGCGTTCGCCGAAGGGACACAGCAGCTGCGTGGCACCTACCTGTCGCAGGCGCGGGATGTGGAGATTCGGGAATTCAACGTCTCCGGCCTTCAGTCGGGCGAAAGCCGGATCACGGTGGTACACAACGATCGGGCCGAAACCCTGTCGCCCGACGAATTCGACACACGTACGGATAGGGAGGACGGATACTGCAGAACCACCTATACGATTCCGGCGCGGCGGTTCGCCGGCGACGGCTTCTACCGAGTCCTCGTACGGTCCGTGGACTTGGCGGGCAACGTGTCGGAGAACACCATGGAAGGCAAGGACGCGGATCGCCGCGAGAGCGCGGAGGTGAGCTTCGCCGTCGACTCGACCGCGCCGACCGTGTCGGTGCCCGACCTGACCTCCGGGGCGACGTATGCCGGCGGTACGGGGAAGATGATCGCCATCGATGCCAAGGACAATCTGGGTGTGGACCATACCGAGCTGCGCATCGATGGGCGTGTGGTCCGTGAATGGAACGGGGACACGTCACTCGGCGAGATGCCCCGATACGAACTGAAGGCCGACGGGATCGCCCATGACGTCACGGTGTCGGTCGCCGACAAAGCCGGAAACCAGACGAGCGCCACCTATGATGCGGTCACGGTGGGCGCGGCGGCGGAGCACGGCCGGCCGCCGGTCATACCGTGCGTCATCGGCCTCGTATCGGCGGCGGGTGCCGTTGCGGTGGCCGTCATCCGGCGCAGGCGGACCGTCGGCCGTCATGCGAGAAGGAGGACCATGGGATTTATGGGATCGCCGATACGGAAACGCTAGGATGAGGCGTATGAGCGAAAACGGAACGGACGATTTGCGCACCCAACGGGAATGGCGTTCCCTGCCCGAACGCATCAAACGGGTGTGGCTGCTGCGGTCGGTGTTGGCGGACACGGCGGTGGTGCTGGTCTGTGCGGTTTTGGCGAGCATCTTCATCGCCTCCGACTGGTGGGGTTTCTGGCAGGCGCTTGTTCTGGGCCTGATCGCGGCATGGGCGGTGCTTGAACTGGCGACCCAGCCGTTGCAGACCCGGTACGCATACCGGTTCACCAGATTCTCCATCGGCGAGCGGGATCTGAAACTGCATACGGGGTGGCTGTTCCGCAAATCGGTGACGGTGCCGTTCAATCGCGTCCAGCATGTCGACACCAAACAGGGTCCGTTGCTCCGTTCGTTCGCCATGACATCGGTCAGCGTGCACACCGCGGTGGGCGAGCATGAGATCGAGGCAGTCGATGACGCCGAGGCCATGCGAATCGTGGAGCTGATCACCTCGCGTGTGCTCGCGGTGAAGGAGGACCTGTGAACACGGCGTGGCGCCGATCGCATCCGGTTGCATTGGTGGCCGCGCTGATCGATTCGGTGAAGGATACCGTCGCGCTGATACTCGCCATGCTGGCCATCGCGCTGCCGAATCGTGATGCGCCGATTGTCCTGACGATCATCGGCGTGGTCATCGCGCTGCTGGTGGTGTGCATGCTCGTGTTCCCGGTGCTGCGATGGCTGACCACCAGGTATCGTCTGGACGAAAACGGTGTGACCCAACGCTCCGGGATGCTCAACCGCAAGCGGACGACGATCTCCTACGACCACATCCACGCGATATCCAGCAGTTCGCCGATCTATATGCGGCCGTTCCAGGTCGTGACCCTGGAGATCACGGCCGCCGGAGGGGAATCGGGCATAACGCTCAGAGGCGTTCCTTCAAGCGTGCAGTTGGAACTTGAGGTTGCCAGGCAGGCGAGTGGGACGCCCGCGGGTCCCGCGCCTGCGGTGGCGGCGGGAACACGAGAAACGGGAGGCCAAGGCTGGTGCGCGGGGCCCGTGCCCGCGGCGGCGGCCGAGGATGAGGTGCAGGTGCCGGGCGGGCGGCCCGTTATCGAAGGCGAATTGGTGTTTCGTGCCTCCGTGAGGGATATCCTGCTGTTCGCCGTCACCGATCTGGGATTGTTCGCCGCGCTGATCGTGGTCTACGGCTTCATCGAACAGCTGCGCGACGTGGTGCCCGAAGCCATGATGGACAACGCCCAGGATTCGGTCGTTCGATTCGCCACCGGCAGCGTGGTCGCGTTCATCGGAACGGTGGCCGTCGTGTTCGCGGTGCTCGTCGGCGCCAGCATCATCGGATCCCTGCTGCGCTTCCACGGGTTCGAGGTGTGGCGTCGCGGCGGCGATCTGGTCGTGGTGCGCGGCGCATTCACGCGCAGGATCACCACCATCGCCGTCGACCGTATCCAAACCGTGGCCATCCGTCGCACGCTGATACGCCGTGCCCTGCACCTGTGCTCGGTCCGGTTGGGATTGGGGGCGGTCGCCACCGCGGAAGGGGAGGACGCCGATTCCACGGGTGCCGATGTGCTGCCGGTCATCGGCGACGATCGCGTATACGCCGTGCTGCAACGCATGCTGCCCGAATGGGAACTGGTCCCGCCGCGGATGCGGAGAACCGGCCGGGGGCTGCTTCGCTACTACCTGTTCACTCCGCTGGCGGTGTCCACAATCGGTATGGTCGGTGCCGCGATCTGGGCGTTGGCGTCCGGCGACGCCATGGCCTGGCTGTGGATGCTGGCACCCGCGGCGTTGATGGTCTGGTGGGGCTTGTGCCGATGCCTGAAGGCCGCGGCGGAAGGGTACGCGTTGCCGGACGGCAAGCGCATCATCGCCGCCGGGTCGACGGTGCTGACGTTGTTCACGGTGTTCACGCGGCGTTCCCGCATCCAGTCGGTGGAGCGATCCACCACGCCGTGGCGTCAACGGCGTGGTGTGGAAAGCCTGACGCTGCCGCTGTTCGTATCCAACGGAATCAATACGCTGCGTTTCACCGCACTGCGGTCAGCCGACGCGGCGACATTGGCGGCATGGGCGGAACATGGTCTCGTCCGCGCCGACACGAGTCCCGGGCGACGTGTCGATGCGGCGGCGGGCGGCATGGTCGATAATGGATACGTTCAGGACGACGAATGGAGGACATGATGATCTGTGGGCGATGCGGCAATGCCAATGACGAGGGCTTCCGGTTCTGCATCTCGTGCGGCGCGCCGTTGACGGCCCCCGCCCAGGGTGCGCCCGAATCGGCTGCGCCGGCACAGGCGGTCCCCGGCCCTGCTGCACCTGCGGCGGCCTCGCCTGCCTTCGCCGTGGCTCCTGAATCGGCCTCGTCTGCTCCCGTGGCTCCCGGCCCGGCTGCACCTGCCTCCATGGAGGCGCCGACGATGATGATGCCCCCGGTGCAGCCGCAGCATTATCCTGGACAGGCGTCCGGTCCGGGATTCGGACCGGTTCCCGGACAGGTGTCGGGGCAGTCCGCGGGGCGACATGGCAAGGGACGGATCGCAATCATCATCGCGGCGGTGCTGGTGGTCGTGGCTTTGGTCATCGCCGGTGTGACGCTGGCGACACGGAACAACCCGTCGGATGGCGGCACGTCCGCGCCGCAGGGACCGTCGTCCTCCAATGGGCAGACGGTTCCGGACGACGAATCCGACGATCGGGACGCCGAACCGTCCGAGGAGCAGGAGCCCGACGATAAGGAGCAGGGACTGTCGGCGCGCACGCTGGACCAGGAGTCCACCGATCGCATCGTCGATGCGTTCTCGACCACCGATGTGGCCGTGTCGGTGATGACCGAGGACGGTCTGCGCAGCTATTCATCGTCGAACGCCTCGACCATGATGGTGTCGGCCGGCCTGTATCTGCCGGTGTACCTGGCCTATTACGACGCACATGAAGGCCAGCCCAGCGATTCGGCGGGTGAGATGATGCGCTCGATGGACAACGAGGCCGCCAATCTGGTCATCGACTCGCTCGGCGGCGTGGACGCTGTCGATTCGTGGTTGTCGGACAATCAGTACACCACCAGCCGTTTCGAACGTAAATACGGTGATGTGGCCGCTTCGGAGAACGGATACGAGAACTACGCCTCATCGGATGACGCGGCGCGCATGCTGTCTCAGATCGCGGCCGACGGCGCGGACGAGCTGATGTCCTTTGACATCGCCTCCGAAGGCGTGGACGTACCGGAAGGCGCCACGGTGCACGCCCACCGCGGTATGGGCATTCAGGACTCCTACAACTATTTCGTCGTGATCTCCGATGGCCGCTCCAAGGTCGGCGTCGCCGTCATGACCGAAGGCATGGGCCAGGAACAGGCCGCCGACCTGACCTCGCAGATGTTGGCGACGGTCTGGGACACGATGTTCGAAGGTTCCGAGCGGTGATGGGCGGGCACGACGCCTCGGATTCGGACGGCGACCGGACTGCCGGGGCCGGTTCCTCCCGGACCGGTGCGGCGAAGCACGCATCGGCGCGCGTGCGGGGGACAACGGTCGCCATCGTGGCGGCTGCCGTGGCTGTGGCGTTGGTCGCCGCAGGCGGCATCGGTGTGATGGCATGGCGTGGCATGCCGAGCGACAGCGGGGTGCCGGAGCGGCCGGTCGCTGCGGAAGAGGCCGATGCCACGCCAGAACATGATGCCATGCAGCGGCAAGCGGTACCGGATCCGGACGCCGGTCGACTCGTACAGCTCCGGATGGATGCGCTGCGTGACGAATTGGAGACGCTGATCGCCGGGTATTCGGGCAACTGGCAGGTGTACTGCCAGGATCTGGCCACCGGCGCATCGTTGACGATTAACAACCATCAGGGCTATTCGGCGTCGGTAATCAAGCTGTATGTCATGCTGGCCGTCTATCAGCGGATTCATGACGGGGCACTCGCCGAGGACGAGACCATCGACGAACTGCTGCGGCAGATGATCACCGTCAGCTCCAATGAAGCCACGAACACGCTGGTGGACATCATCGGCGGAGGTGACGGCGACACCGGTTTCGCGATCGTCAACGATACCGCGAAACGCTACGGGTTCCAGGACTCGTTCATCACCCAGTACCTCGGCGATATCAGCGGCGACCCGTCGCGGAAACGGACCAGCGCCGAGGACTGCGGCCGGTTCATGGCCGCCGTGTATCGCGGGGAACTGGTCAGCGAAGACGCGAGCAGAAGCATGCTCGACCTGCTGCTGACACAGACCAGAGTGACCAAGATTCCCGGCGGCGTGCCCGAAGGGACGGTGACGGCCAACAAAACCGGCGAGATCGACGGCGTGGAGAACGATGCGGCGATCGTGTTCGCGTCCGCCGACACCTCCGCCGCGATCGACGGCACCGCCACCGAAGGCGATTATGTGTTGACGGTGCTGACCGAGGATGTCCCCGATTCGGAGACGGCGCAGGCCGAGATCCGTGAACTGTCCGGCGTGGTGTGGAACGCGATGGAGCCGTAGTCCGCGTGGTCCGGCGCGTTGGGACATCAGACGGAATGCCGCCGGAATGCCGATGGGCGTGCCGCTGCGGTATGGCAACACGCTGACGGTGGGTATGAACGGTAGATATCTACCGTTCCGCGTCGAGCGTGGTTAGGCTTGAGTCATGACTGGGACACAGGAACTATGGCAGGCGTTCGACGCGCTGATCGGGGACGGCGAACCCACCGCGCTGCTGGTGGTGGGGCCTCCGCGGTGCGGCAAGACGGAGTTCGCGTTCGAGGCGATGATGCGGGTGCTGGAAGGCGGTCATGGCATCGGTGCCATGATGACGGTGTCCGGACGCGTGGCGGCGGACAGGCTGGGCAATCTCGCGATTCGCCGTATCGGTGCATCGATGAGGGCCCGTCCGGTGACGACGCTGTCCGCGCTGGCCTTCGCGGTCATCGCCGATGCCCGTCGGTATGATGACCTGCCTGCGCCCCGCCTGTTGAACGGCGCCGAGCAGGATACCCTGCTGCGTCGGGTGATGGCGCAGCATCTCGGTCATGCCGCCACCGGGGATCTGTGCGATACCTGTCTGCTGCTGCGGGAGTATTTCGAGGACGACCACTGGTCTGATGCGGTGGCCCCTGCACGGGACCAGACGGATGGGGCGACTACGGCCGCCATGTTCGAGAGTGGGGTGTCGTCATCATTCGTTGACCAATTGCGGGATATTCTGGCCCGCATCAACGAGTTGGGCGCATCGTTCGCCCATGAAGACGAGTATCTGGCGGGACTGGCCGGTGCCGGGCGGAACGCCAATCGTATCAGGGTGCAGTGGCGGTTGGCGTTCGCCTTGCGGCGCGAGTACGTGCAGGCCATCGAACGCGCGTATCCAGGGGAATACCGTCTGGACGCCTCGCGCCTGCTGGTTGAGGCGGCTGCGGTACTCAACCGCGTGCAGGCCGGGGAGGTGCGGCTGCAGGCGGATACCGTTCCCTCGGTGCTGGTGGTGGACGACTTCCATGACGCCACGCTGGCCGGGTTGCGGTTCCTCGAGGCGCTGGCGGCTGTCGGCGTGCGGTTGGTGCTGGTGGGGAACCCTGATGAGGCCGTGCAGACGTTCCGAGGCTCCTACCCGGAGTATCTGATGGGGCGTGCGGTGCAGGGGCCGTTGCACGCCGTACCGGTGCGCATGCCCGCGGCGGCTGGTGCGGGGGAGTCCGCAGCCCCGTCCTATCGGGATGTGGTGGCGGCGCGCGTCTCGCTGTCGATTCCGTCTCCGGAGGCGGACGATACGCCGATTGCTCAGCGTCCCGGCAAGCTGCCGCAGTATCCGGGGTGTCTGCCCATCCGAAGGCTGGAGGGCTTGCCGGGACAGTCCGGAGATTCCGTGCCTGGTGATGGCACGGTGTGCACGGCGTTGTACCAATCGCCTCGCGAGGAGATGGATGATGTGGTGTGGCGCATGAAGCGCCGGCATCTGGATGAGCATGTCGCATGGAATGACATGGCGATTATCGCTCATGACAACGCCACGGTGCGCGCGTTCGGCGAACGGCTGCGCCGGGACGGGGTGCCGGTCCGGTACTCGTCGGTGACCCGCCCGCTGAGGGAGGAGCCGTTCGTCCAGGGATTGTTCGGTCTGATCGAGCTTGCCCTGCTGCGCCGTCGCGGCATCGATGCCGTGGACCTGCCCTGGGAATCGCTGGCCGCCTACGTTCGGGCGCGGGTGAATGCGTTGATGTCCTGCCCGTTGATCACTGCGGGAGTGCAGGCGGGAGAGGGCAGGCCCGCACGATTGGAGCCGGTGGAATCCGCAATGGGTGCGCTCGAATCATTGACCGCGGTCATCCGGGAGGGGGCGCACGACTCCGATGGCGACGGCGATGGGCGTGAGAGCGCACGCGAAGGGAATGGCGCGGATGAGGGCGATGGTCGGCATCTCGCCCGGCTTATCGACCTATGGGAGCATTACCGTGACGCGGTGAACGAACGCCGTCGGGCCGCGCAGGGCGCGGCCGGGGTATTGGTGGACGATACCGTACTGACGGGCTCGTCCGCAGAGGATGATCTTCCCTTTGGCCAGCGGGCGATGTATCTGATGCTGGCGTTCGATTCGCCCGAAGCCCCCGCGGCACCCGTGCTGGAGTCCCTTGGCGCGATTCTGGGGCGTGACCCGCAGTGCGCCGCATTCCAAAGGCTCTGGGACATGGTCGGTCGTGTGGCTGGCGGTGTCGGCAGGTTGGCCAGCCATGAGGCCCAATACACCTTGGCGTTGGCCTGGGATGAAACCGGTGTGGCCCGTGCCTGGCAGCGCGCCGCATTGCGGAACGACGCGGAGGGGCGCGCGGCCAACGACCGGCTTGATGCTGCGATGCGGCTGTTCCAGCTCGCCTCGAATGGCATGGCGGGCGAGGACATCGTCTCATTCATGGATCAGGTCCGTTCGATGCAGATCGAAGCGGATTCGCTGGCGCACGTTGGACCGGTTGAACAGGCCGTGACGCTGACCACCCCGGCCGGTGCGGCCGGAAACCATTGGCGGTATGTGTGGCTGCCCGCGGTCCAGCAGGATGTCTGGCCGAATCTCGCGGAACGCGGCACGCTGTTCGGCGGCGAGGATCTGGCGGACCTCATGCTGCACGGGCAGGTGGGTGGTTCCGTTCCGGCGGGATACGACCCCCGCCTGGCGGCCGTGTTGTCCAGCGAGAAGAAGAATCTGCTCGTGGCGGTGACGCGCGCCGACGAGACGCTGTCCATCAGCGCGACATGGAACGAGGATCTCGCGCCATCGGACTTCCTGTACGGGTATCTGCCGGAACGCTTCACCCGCAAGCGCGACGACGTGGTGTTCGCTCACCCCGGCGACGCAACGACGGAAGACGGCGATAGCGCGGACTCCCGACTGGGACTTGACGCCGACCCTCGCGGGTTGGTGACCGCCGCACGCATCACACTGGCCTGCCGCGGCGCCGATTCGACCGAAGGTCGTGACGCCGCTGCGGCGCTCGCGTTGCTGGCGGACCATGGGGTGGGATCGGCCGATCCAACGAACTGGTTCTTCACCGACATCTCCAGTCGCAGCGATGGCAACGATCAAGACGCTGCAGACGCTCAAGGCAATCGCAGCGACACGGGGACCGGTACCCCGGATGCGGATATGCAGGTGCGTGCCGCATCGGCGGATGAGCAGTCTCCGGTCGTGGCATTGTCGCCATCCTCTGTTGATGACCTCTGGGGGTGTCCTGTCTGCTGGCTGTTGGAAAAGCAGTGTTCAGGACCTCAGTCGAGCGGTTTACACGCCGGCTTCGGCAGCCTCATCCACGAGGTGGCGCAACGCGGCAGCGAGGAGCACCTCGACATGCCGGGGGGCGTGCCAGGGGAGAGCGCCGAGACGCGCATCGCGGCGGTCGCGGAACGTCTGATGGCAATCTACCGTTCGCTGCGTGGCGATCCGCAGACCATCGAATCCCCGACGGACCGTTATACGGCGATGACGCTCGACCAGTCGGCCGAAGGCATGCTCACCCATATCGCATGGTATTTCGTCAACGGGTGCGACAGCGCGTATCCGTTCAGCAACGCCAAACACTTCTCCATCGGCGAGTTGGAGCGCGTGGAATGCGAAGTCGGTTTCGCCGCCCGGTTCAACGCTGACGACATCCTGGCCGCCTATAACGCCATACTGGGCATCGAATCGATGACGCGTGACGAGCTGCTGGCCGTGATGGGCATGATGGTCGGCGGGTGGCCCGAAGGCATGCGGGACGATTTGACGATCCGGCTATCCGGCAGAATCGACCGGCTCGAACATCGCCGGCTTAAGGACGGGCGCGAAGCAGTGCGGCTCATCGATTACAAAACGGGGAATACGCACTCCGTCGCATGGAACTTCAACAATCTGCAGCTGGTCTGCTATCAGCTCGGTCTGGCGTTCCCCGAGGATCGGGGCTGCACCGGACCGTCCCAGCGGATGCCGTACATCGCGCAAAGCGGACTGTTCTTCGTCAAGGAGCACGATGGTCCGGCTAAGAGCTATGAGGTGGAGGGCCTCCACCAGCCGGCATTGCTGTGTAACGGGGGGTGGACCACGGAACCGTATGTCAAGCGAAACCATTATCCGAATCCCATAAAGCTGGATATCCCCGAGCTGCACGAAACCCCGCCCGAGGGTGTACGCCCTGCGGTATGGGACCAGCTCATGCGGTTGCGTGGCACCCAGACGTTGTGGGCGCTGAACATGGTGTCGCGGGTGTTCTACGCGGCCGCGGCCAGCCGGTCGTACCGGCTGCTTGCCCATCCCACATCCGACCATATGGAGAATTGCCGCATGACCCTCAGCTGCCCCGCCTGCGCCGGCCAGCTCAACACCGTATACGAAACGAGGCAAGCATCATGAGCACGTTCATCGACAGCCCGGAACAGGCGCGGGTCATCAACGCCCCGAATGATGACGACATCCTGGTCGTGGCCGGCGCAGGATCCGGCAAGACCTACACGATGACCCGTCGCATCGTCACCCTGATCGGCAACGGGGTGTCCCCGGAGCGCATCCTGGGCCTGACCTTCACCCGCAAGGCGGCGGGCGAGCTGCTGGAACGCGTCTCCGCCGCGGTGGCCGATCAGTCGGGGGCTGAGGGAGATGCCGACCGGATGTTCCTCAAGCCGACGATCTCCACGTATGATGCGTTCTTCCAGACCATCGTCCGCCAATACGGCCTGCTGGTCGGATTCGATGGGGACACGCAGCCATTGAGCGACGCCGGTGCCCTGCAGCTGGCGGCCGACGTGGTGGAACGGCATCTGGACGAATTGGCGGCTCAGGGGGAGACTGACGGGATCTCCAAACTGGCACGGGATGTGCGGGGTCTGTCCAACGCCATCGCCAGTGCGATGATCGGCCCCAAGTGCCCCGGGTACGCCGAAGCCATCGCCGAGATACGTCGTTGGGATGGTGTGTTTTCCAAACGGGTGCGTGCCGCTCTGGGCGATGAGCCGGTACCGGATTCCTTGTTTACGAAAAAACCTCCAAAGCGCTACAAGAAGTACAGCGAGGAGCAATGGCAGGCCGCATACGAGGAATATCAGGCCAACATCCAGGGCAACTGCGTGTACCGGTGCAACCAACTCGCTCAAACCGCCGAACGGCGCGATATGTTGCTGGATTTGGTCGAGGAATACAATGCGGAGAAGCGTCGTCGCCACATGGCGGAGTTCGGCGATTTCACCATCGCGGCCTATCAGCTGGTCAGCCGGTTCCCCTCCATCGGTCGCCGATATCGGGAACGGTTCTCCCATATCCTGTTGGACGAGTATCAGGACACCTCCACCACGCAGGCCATGCTGCTGGCCGCCCTGTTCCACCCTTCGGATGGGGAATCATGCAGCGCGGTCAGCGCCGTGGGCGATCCGTTCCAGTCGATCTACGCCTGGCGCGGCGCCAGTCCGGGTGCCTTCCGCATGTTCGAACGGGATTTCGGCATGCCCGCCGGCACTGTGCCGTATGCGCTGAGCACGACCCGGCGCAACTCGAGGATCGTGCTTGAAGCGGCGAACGATCTGACGCTGCCGCTGCGCACCATGCCACGCCGCCCGAGCAGCGCCGCGCTGCGTGAGGTCGATGTGCCCGCGCTGGCGAACATCCCCGAGGCCGATCAGGGCACCATCGGTGTGATCGGCTACGGGACACTGGGGCAGCAGATTGACGGCGTCGTGCGCTTCTGCCGTGAGGCCATCCGCCGCCACACCGTCATGAAGGACGGCAGTGTGGAGCACCGCGGCACCGTGGCCGTGCTGTTCCGTTCCAAGAGCACCATGGCCGAATACCAGCAGGCTCTGGAACAGGCGGGGATGACGACGTTCGTTGTCGGATACTCGGCGGTGCTGGAACGTCCGGAGATCCGCGACGTGCTGGCGTTGCTGCATGTCATCGTGCAGCATGACGACGCGGAGCACCTGATGCGTCTGCTGGCCACGCCCAGATTCCACCTGTCGGGCGAGACCCTGACCCGCTTGGCGGCGCTCGCCGAACGGGAGAACTCGCGGATGCGATTCCGCACGTTGGTCGAGGCTGGCGTGGTGAGCGGCGACTGCCCTCCGCAGGAGCGCAACGCGGCCGTGAGGGAGCATCGCGACCAGGTGGCCAACGCAGTGTTCCTCGGCGATGTGCTGCAGCGTGACGATCTGGAACAGCTGCTCGAACGCGAAGGAGGCTTCGACGAGCGCGGCAAGGCGGGGGTGTTGCACGCCGGGGCGGTACTGCGCGCGGTGCAGGCGATGGTGGGCCATCCGTTGGCCGAGGTGATCCGTGCCGCGGTGCGCGCTCTGGACCTCGACATCGACACGGTCGTGGCCCAGGCCATGCAGGGCGGTGAGCAGGCGGCGAACCCCACCGTGGCCAGAATGCCGATGAACACGTTGACCGATCTGGCCGACACCTACATCCAGGAGCTCGGAGACGGCCGCACGTCGACGCTGCGCGGCTTCCTGGCCTGGCTGGACGAGCTGGGCGCCATCGAGGACGAGGCGGCCTCGATGCATGACGAACAGGCCGATGTGGAACTGATGACCATCCACCAATCCAAGGGATTGGAATGGGATGCCGTGGCCGTCGTCGATCTCGCGTCGGGCATCATGCCGGATAACAGCAAGAACGGGCTGCACATCGAGCTGGATGAGGCCCATGCCGGCGGGCTGGTCGATGGCGTGTGGACGCCGCCGGAATATCGGGAGACCAACTCGAAGATCTGGCTGACCGATGCGACAAGCGTGCCGGCCCCGATACGCGTCGATGCGGACATCCTGCCACGGTTCCCCCACGAGAGCGAGCCGGGGGAGGATCCGGTGGAAGCGCTCGCACGCCTGGAGGACGTGGTCCAGATCGACGACGAGGTATTCGGCTCGTTGCGTGAGGTCGGCGACGGTGTGGAGGACTCGAACCCGGATGACTGGTACCTGACCCAGCAGCACGAGTACGGGCGTCGTCTGCACGCCGACGAACGGCGATTGGCTTACGTGGCGCTGACGCGGGCGCGGCACGACGCCATGCTGTCGTACTGCACCTATCGGGATCGGGGCCGTGACCCGCGGAGCGTTCCCGACGGAAGCCAATCGAAGCGGGCCTCGGTGTTCTGGCAGGAGCTGTACGACGCCCTGCATACGCGGCCCGACGCCGTGCACCAGCCGACCGTCACGCCCGACGCCGACGCCGACGCGATGCCGCCCCTGCCCGAAGGATTCTTCGCCGGCGCCCATGCCCGCGAGTACGAGGACGCCGTGATCGGTGAGGCCTGGGCCAGCCCGATCGAGCAATCCGATGAGACCATCACGTTGCCGTGGCCGGGCTCGTTGAGCGTTGACATCGCCCAACGGCTGCACGACGGGGCGCTCGCCGTGCGCGAACGGATGGCAACCATGCACGGGTCACGTGGTTCGGTCGCAACCTTGGGCGAGAAGGCCTTGGACGGGAACGAGGGGACCGAAGGGCCGCTGCGGCGGCGGGCGCGGCAGCTGACCGAGGACGAGGACCTGATGACCGGTCAGCTGACCGGCGACGAGCTGGACCGGAACGTGCGCGAACGCGGCAGACGGCTGTTGGCCGCGGGACGGCAGAGCGTCACCGCATTGCAGGCCGCCGCCGGGGGGATGACGGACCGTGAGGAACGCGCCTACTGGCGTGGCATCGTGCGCCCCATCCCCAATGTGGCCTCGCCGGCGGCCGAGGCCGGTACACGGTTCCACGCCTGGGCGGAGCGTTTCGTCAACGCCGTGGCGGACGGCGCGCCGCCGGACGCGGACACGCCGGCATCACGCCGTGCGCTGCTCGGGGAACTCGAAGAGGAGGAGTCCCGCAGCGACGGACATCCGGATGCGTTGCTGGTCTGGGAGCGCCGGCTGGCCGAATCGCGATGGGCGTCACGCGAGCCCGTATGGGCCGAACGGCAGATCGTCGTCGCCATCCCGCAATTGGGCGGCACGATCGTGAACGGCAAGCTCGACGCGGTGTTCGCCGGCGGGCTCGACGTCGGGGACGCGAGCAAACAGTACACCATCGTCGATTGGAAAACCGGGCGACGGCCGCGCAGCCGCGAAGATGTGGCGCACAAGCTGGTGCAGCTGGACTGCTACCGGCTGCTGCTGTCGGCGGTCGAGGGGGTTCCTCTGGACACGATCGACGCAGCGCTGTACTACGTGAGCGAACCGGACGAGAAGCTGCGCGAGGTGCGCGCGGAGATGAAGACCGAAGCCCAGATCCTCGACGCGTTGCGTCTGGGCGTGCCCGACCAGTCGGACAACGACTAGCAGGAGGCCGCGGGCGTTTCGCGCGCCGCGATGAGGTGTTCGCGGCGCGCGATAGGCTCGAGGCAGCACAGCAATGGCAAGACACGGTCGCGGCGATTATCGGTGAGATTATCGGCGAGACCGGCAACGACCGTCAACGAAACGGCCAAGGAGGCAACAATGACCAAGGTTTCCGTCATCGGCGCCAAGGGGCGCATGGGTTCGCATGTGGTGGACGCGGTCAACGGCGCGCCGGATATGGAACTGGCGCTCGCGCTGGACGCGGGTGACGACCTGCACGCCATCACGCCGGAGAACACCGACGTGGTGGTGGAGTTCACCGTGCCGTCCGTCACGCTGGACAACGTGCTGACGCTGATCGGCCAGGGCGTGGACGTGGTGGTCGGCACCACCGGTTGGACCGAGGAGCGTCTGGCGCAGGTGCGTGAGGCGTTGGCCGCGGCGCCGCGCGCCGATCAGGCCGTGTTCATCGCGCCGAATTTCGCCATCTCCGCGGTGCTCGCCGATCACTTCGCCAAGCTTGCCGCCCCGTACTTCGAGTCGGCCGAAGTGGTGGAGCTGCATCATCCGAACAAGGTCGACGCCCCGTCCGGCACCGCCATCCATACGGCGCAGGGCATCGCGGCGGCCCGTCAGGCGGCCGGCCTGGCTCCGGTGCCGGACCACACCGAAACCGATGGCGGCTCCCGCGGGCAGGTGATCGACGGCATCCACGTGCATGCGGTGCGTCTGCGTGGCCTGAATGCCCACGAGGAGGTGCTGATGGGCAACGCCGGCGAACAGCTGACCATCCGCGCCGACAGCTTCGATCGCATCTCCTTCATGCCCGGCGTGCTGCTGGCCGTGCGCAAGCTGGCCGAAGGCGGGCGCGAAGGGCTGACCGTGGGACTCGACAACTTCCTGGACCTGTAGAATCAACACCGTCACGGATACCGGACGGGCGGGGCCATGCGTCCCGCCCGCGAAGTACCGTGGACACTATGAGTGACGGTACCATGCATCTTCTTGACCCTGCCCCGTTCGGGCGCATCATCCCGGCGATGATCACGCCGATGAGGGCCGACGGAACCATCGATTTCGACGCCGCGCAGCGCGTGGCCAAACAGCTGGTCGCGGATGGTGCCGACGGCATTCTGGTCAATGGCACGACCGGCGAATCCCCGGTCACCCATATGGATGAGAAGGTCGATCTGGTCCGGGCCGTCAAGGAGGTCGTCGACGTGCCGGTGATCTCCGGCGCCGGCTCGAACGACACCGCACACTCCGTGCGCATGGCCGAACAGACCCAGGAGGCCGGCGTGGACGCGGTGCTCGTTGTGGCCCCCTACTACTCGCGTCCCTCGCAGGAGGGCATTTTCCAGCATTACCAGGCGGTCAACGCCTCCGCCGACAAGCCGATCATCGTCTACGACGTGCCCGGTCGCACCGGCGTGCGCATCCAGCTGGACACCTACCGTCGTCTTGCGGAGCTCGACCACGTCACCGCCGTCAAGGACGCCACCGGAGACATCGCCGGTGCGGTGCGCAAGCGCATGGAAACCGGCCTCGATTGGTATTCCGGCGACGACGGCCTGTTCCTGCCGTTCCTGTCGGTGGGAGCGGTCGGCATCATCTCCGTGATCGCGCACGCCGCGGCCGGCCCGATGCGCGACCTTGCCACCGCATTCGACCACGGTGACATCCACCAGGCGCAGCGTCTGGCCGTGCAGCTCGCGCCGCTGGTCGAGGCGCTCAACGGCAACGGATTCCAGGCCGTCATGGCCAAGGCCGCACTGAACGTGCGCGGCCTGTTGGACGACACCAGCATGCGTCTGCCGAACGTCGGCCCGGGGGCGGATGAGATCGCCCGCGCCGAGGCCGGCATGTGCGCCTCCGGGCTGCTCTGAACGGTTCGGAGCCCCGGACGCGGCATCGCGCCGCCGGATCGAGTTCGGCCCGCCAGCGTGGAAACGAACTGGCGGGCGCACTGTGTCCGGCGCAGTGACCAAGACCTTGTTCCCGTAGAGGCGGGAACACCAAGATAGAAAAGAACCAATGGCATTAGAAGAAGAACTCGCGGCGCTTGACGCCGCGCAACCCCGTGAAGGCAAGGCCTCCCGCACCCGCACCAACGGAGCGGACCCGGCCGTCGAGGCCATCATGGACGAGATCATCGCCGAGGCCACGGGCAAACAGCCCGCGGCCAACGCTTCCAAGCGCGGCGCGTCAGGCAAGTCCGCCGCCGGCAACGACCAGGGCAAGAAGGCCGGTTCCGGTACCGCGTCCCGCAAATCCTCGCCCGCCCGCAATCGTCAGGGCGGCAAGCGCGACGGCGAGCATGACGGCGGCCTGATCCCGCCGCCGAAGTACCGCAGGGGTACGATGCGCATCGTACCGCTCGGCGGTCTGGGTGAGATCGGCCGCAACATGAACGTGGTCGAATACAACGGGCACATCCTGCTCATCGACTGCGGCGTGCTCTTCCCCGAAGAGGAGCAGCCGGGCGTCGACCTGATCCTGCCCGACTTCCACTACATCAAGGATCGTCTCGACAAGGTCGAGGCGCTGGTGCTCACGCACGGCCACGAGGACCACATCGGCGGCGTGCCCTACCTGCTCAAGCTGCGTCCGGACATCCCGCTGATTGGCTCCAAGCTCACCCTGGCCTTCGTGGAGGCCAAGTGCAAGGAGCACCGCATCAACCCGGTCATGACCGTGGTCGAGGGGCGCGACAAGCTCAAGGTCGGCCCGTTCAACCTGGAATTCGTGACCGTTACGCATTCCATCCCGGACGCCCTGGCCGTGTTCGTCAAGACCCCGGCCGGCAGCCTGATCGACACCGGCGACATCAAACTGGACCAGCTGCCGCTGGACCACAAGATCACCGACCTGGTGGAGTTCGGCAAGCTCGGCGAGCAGGGCGTGGACCTGCTGATGGCCGATTCCACCAACGCCGAGGTGCCCGGCTTCGTCAAGCCCGAGACCACCATCGGCCCGGCGCTCGACCGCGTCTTCGCCGAAGCGACCCGCAAGATCATCGTCGCCAGCTTCTCCAGCCACGTGCACCGCGTGCAGCAGGTCGTGGACGCCGCGCACAAGTATGGCCGCAAGGTCGTCTTCGTCGGCCGGTCGATGGTGCGCAACATGTCCATCGCCGCCGAACTCGGCTATCTGCACATCCCCGAAGGCACCGTCATCGACCTGAAGCAGGCCGCCGACGTGGATGACCGCCATCTGGTCTACATGTGCACCGGTTCGCAGGGCGAGCCGATGGCCGCGCTCGGCCGCATCGCCGACGGCAACCACCGTGACATCACGATCAACGAGTTCGATACGGTGATCCTGGCCAGCTCCCTGATTCCCGGCAACGAGCACGGGGTCTACAAGGTCATCAACAAGCTCGTGCAGATGGGCGCCCGCGTCATCAACAAGGAGAACGCGGCCGTCCACGTCTCCGGACACTGCAACGAGGGCGAGCTGCTGTATCTGTATAACATCGTCAAGCCGAAGTGCGCGATGCCGATCCACGGCGAGAACCGCCACCTGATCGCCAACGGCCTGATCGCCGTCAAGACGGGTGTGGACCCGAACGGCGTGGTGCTCGCCCAGGACGGCGACGTGGTGGACCTCTACCACGGCAAGGCCGCCATCGTCGGCTCGGTGCCGTGCGGCTACGTGTATGTGGACGGCGACTCGGTCGGCGAGCTGACCGACGACGTGCTGGAGAAGCGCCGCATCCTCGGCACCGAGGGCTTCGTCTCCAGCTTCGTGGTCGTCGACACCGAGGCCAGCGAGGTCGTGACCGGTCCGAAGATCTTCCTGAACGCCGTGGCCGAGGACGAGAGCGAGTTTGACAAGGTGCGCCACCAGATCGTCGACCAGCTCGAGGACGCGATGATCCACGGCACCCGCGACACCTACAAGCTGCAGCAGATCATGCGCCGCACGCTCGGCGGATGGGTCGCCCGACAGCTGCACCGCAAGCCGATGATCGTGCCCGTCGTAGCCGACATCGCCGTCGTTGAGGATTCCAACAAGCAATAACCAAACCACCGCCCGCGCCGGTTCACAAGGCCGTCGCGGGCTTCCATGTCCGGCGTCCGCCGTACGGCGGATGCCATCACCCCAGCAAGCCAGAAAGGTACACAATGCCAGGAGCAAATCTCACCCGGATCGAAGCCGGGGAGCGCAAGGCCGTCGTCTCGGCGCCCATCCACTACTGGGTTTCGCTTGATCTGACCGTCGGCGCCAAGAACTTCGGTTCGGCCACCAAGGTCACGTTCGACGCACAGCCGGGTTCCTCGACGTTCCTCGACCTGATTGCCGACGAGGTGAGCGAGGTCGTGCTGAACGGCGAAAGCCTCGACCCCGCCGCCGTGTTCGTCGACAGCCGCATCGAACTGAACGACCTCAAGGATCACAACGAGGTCGTCGTCAAGGCCACCTGCCAGTACTCCAACACCGGCGAGGGCCTGCACCGCAGCGTGGACCCCGCCGACGGCAACGTGTACCTGTACTCCCAGTTCGAGGTGCCGGACGCCCGCCGCGTCTACGCCGTGTTCGACCAGCCCGACCTGAAGGCCGTGTTCGACTTCGACGTGACCGCCCCGGAAAGCTGGATCGTGCTGTCGAACCAGCCGGCGCACACGGTGGAGTCCGTGGACGGCATGACCCTGGACGGCACGCTGGGCGACCGCCCGGCCGAGCGTGTCAAGCGCTGGGTGTTCGAGCCGACCGTGACGATGAGCTCCTACCTGACCGCGATCTGCGCCGGCCCGTACGCGCAGTGGCACACCGAGTACGAGAACGAGGACGGCCGCATCGTGCCGATGGGCCAGTTCTGCCGCCAGTCCCTGGCCGAGGCCTTCGCCAAGGATGTGGACTACCTGTTCGACATCACCAAGAAGGGCTTCGCGTTCTACGCCAAGACTTGGGGCATCCCGTACCCGTACGCCAAGTACGACCAGATCTACGTGCCCGAATACAACGCGGGCGCGATGGAGAACATCGGCCTGGTCACAATCCGCGACCAGTACGTGTTCGACTCCAAGGTCACCGACGCCCTGGCCGAGCGCCGTGTGGTGACCGTGCTGCACGAGCTGGCCCACATGTGGTTCGGCGACTATGTGACGATGAAGTGGTGGAACGACCTGTGGCTCAACGAGTCCTTCGCCGAGTTCACCTCCACGCTCGCCACCGCCGAGGCCACCGAATGGCACGACGCCTGGGCCACATTCTGCTCCGGCGAGAAGAGCTGGGGCCAGAACCAGGACCAGCTGCCGACCACGCACCCGATCGTCGCCCCGATCAACGACCTGAACGACACGTATGTGAACTTCGACGGCATCACCTACGCCAAGGGCGCCTCCGTGTTGAAGCAGCTCGTCGCCTACGTCGGCCGTGAGCGCTTCTTCGACGGCATCCACCGCTACCTGACCCGTCACGCGTTCGCCAACGCCACGCTCGACGACCTGCTCAACGAGCTGGAGGCCACCTCCGGCCGCGACATGAAGGCCTGGAGCGCCCTGTGGCTCGAGCAGGCCGGCATCAACACGATCGCCGCAAACGTCGAGCGGAACGAGGACGGCACCATCGCCTCCCTGACCCTGACCCAGAGCGCGCCGGCCGAGCATCCGGTGCTGCGTCCGCATCGTCTGGCCGTCGGCTTCTACAACGAGGATCCGGCCACCGGCAAGGTGGTGCGCACCGACCGCATCGAACTCGACGTGGACGGCGAGACCACCGTGGTCGAGCAGGCCGCCGGCAAGCCGTGCCCGTCGTTCCTGATGGTCAACGACGACGACCTGGCCTACACGAAGCTGCGTTTCGATGCCGCCTCACTGGAGTTCGCCGTCGAGAACCTGTACCGCTTCGACGACGCGCTGGCCCGCGCCGTGATCTGGCTGGCGCTGTGGGATATGACCCGTGACGCCGAACTGCCGGCCGAGCGGTTCATCGACGCGACCCTGAAGCTGCTGGCGCACGAGACCGAGTCCACCACGTTCCGCTATGCGATCGCCTGCATGGGCACCACCGCGCACCACTACGTGGCCCCGGCCCGCCGCGACGACGTGCTGCGCCATGTGGCCGCCGAGCTGTGGACGCTGGCGAACGCCGCCGAGGCCGGCTCCGACAACCAGTTCCAGCTCGTCAACGCCTACCTGGGCTATGGCGAGGAGGGCGACGCCGAGTTCGCCGCGAACGTGCGCGGCCTGCTCGACGGCACCGTGAGCCTGGACGGTCTGGACATCGACAACGACATGCGCTGGGCGCTGATCAAGGCCCTCGCCTCCGTCAACGAGATCGACGAGGCCGGTATCGACGCGGAGCTCGCCAAGCGCGACACCACCGCCAACCGTGAGTTCGCGATGGGCGCCCGCGCCAGCCGTGCCACCGCCGAGGCCAAGGAATGGGCGTGGAACGAGGCCATCCGCAACGAGGAGCTGACCAACATGCAGCTCGAGGCGGTGGCCCGCGGTTTCTCCGGCGCCAAGCCGGAACTGGCCGACCCGTATGTGGAGCGTTACTTCGCCGAGGCCGATTGGATCTGGACGAACCGCACTTTCCACATGGCCGAGGCGCTGCTCGAGGGCCTGTGGCCGGTGTACGCCGACCCGGCCAAGCTGGTCGAGCAGGGCGACGCCTGGCTTGAGGCCCACACCGACGCGGACAACGCGTTCCGCCGCATCGTGATCGGCAACCTGGAGATCGCCCGTCGCGCCCTCAAGGTGCGCGACTACAACGCCGCGCTGCAGTAAGCGGCAGGCGTATCCCCGACGCATAGGCGAGCGGCCCGGACGGTGATGACTGTCCGGGCCGCTCACCTTTCCCCCTAATACGCGCAGTCGTGCCTAATACGCGCAGTCGTGCCTAATACGCGCAGTCGCGGAACACGCCCGGCCTCTGCAGACTCTGACACTTCGTGACCGTGATCCAAGTCCAGAATCGGCTTTATTTCAACGATTGTTGAGATATGTCACGGTCACGAAGTGTCAGAGTCCGTACAGGACGGGCGTGTTGTACCGGGCGGGCATGCCACAGGGCGCGCCTGCGGAGCTGGTGGATTCCGGCGGTGCCTTTGCACATATGTATATGCAAGAGGCGATTCTGTGAGATGAGGCCGCGGATGCCCTTTCCCCGAAAATGCGATGAAACGGGGCAAGCTCGGCTTCTTCGCTTGGGACAAGGGCCGCAGGTTGAGTACGATGGTGCACGGTAACTGTGAGGAGGGCGGCGCGCAGCCGCCGATGTGAGGAAGAGGCGTAATCCCATGCCCAAGATGTTCGGAACCGATGGCGTACGAGGATTGGCGAACCGTGACCTGACCGCGCAGCTGGCGCTCGACCTGGGCGACGCGGCGGTGCGCGTGCTGGGCGATCCCGGCACGAAGGACGACCGTCCGGAGGGGCGCCGCCGCGCGCTGATCGGCCGTGACACGCGAGTGTCCGGCGACTTCCTGGCGGCCGCGCTGTCGGCCGGCATGAGCGCCGGCGGCTTCGACGTGATCGACGCGGGCATCATCCCGACCCCGGGCGTCGCCTACCTGACCAGCGTGCTCAACGTGGAGATGGGCGCGGTGATCTCCGCCTCCCACAACCCGATGCCCGACAACGGCATCAAGTTCTTCGCGCGCGGCGGCTTCAAGCTGCCCGACGCCAAGGAGGATGAGATCGAAGCCGTGCTCGGCCAGGACTGGGAGCGTCCGACCGGCGCCGGCGTGGGCCGCATCAGCCATGACACGACGACCGCCACCAACCTGTACATCGACCACCTGGTCTCCACCATCGCCCCGATCGGACCGGACAAGACCCAGTCCAAGCCGCTCAAGGGACTGAAGATCGTGGCCGACTGCGCGAACGGCGCCACCTCCGTGGTGGCCCCGGAGGCGCTGCGCCGCGCCGGCGCCGAGGTCGTGGTCATCAACGCCTCGCCGGACGGCTACAACATCAACAAGAACGCCGGTTCCACGCACCCCGAGCAGCTGCAGGCCATGGTCAAGGCCTCCGACGCCATGATGGGCGTGGCCTTCGACGGCGACGCCGACCGCTGCCTGGCCGTGGACGAGGACGGCAACATGGTCAACGGCGATCAGATTATGGGCATCCTGGCCCGCGCCAAGAAGAACGAGGGCAAGCTGGCGCACGACACGCTCGTCGTGACCGTGATGAGCAATCTGGGTCTGAAACTGGCCTTGAGGGACATGGGCATCGCCACCGTGCAGACCAATGTGGGCGACCGCTACGTGCTCGAGGAGATGCTGCGCGGCGGCTACACGCTCGGCGGCGAACAGTCCGGTCACGTGATCAACCGCGAGTTCGCCACCACCGGCGACGGCACCCTGACCGCGCTGACCCTGTGCCATGAGGTCATGAAGTCCGGCAAGAGCCTCAAGGAGCTGGCCGCCGACTTCCCGCAGCTGCCGCAGCAGCTGGTCAACGTGCCGAACGTGGACAAGGCCGCCGCCTCCACCAACGCCAAGGTGCAGGCCGCCGTCGAACGTGAGGAGGCGCTGCTCGGCGATACCGGCCGCGTGCTGCTGCGCCCTTCCGGCACTGAACCGCTCGTGCGCGTGATGGCCGAGGCCGCCACCCAGCAGCAGGCCGACGAGGTCTGCGCGCGTCTGGCCCAGGTCGTCGCCGACGAACTCGCCCTGTAAACGCAAGGAAGTCCGATGTTCAAAGCGAATGCCAAAGTCGATATCGAACTCAACCGCGAGGTCGAACAGCTGATCAAGACCGGCGGCAAGGAGAAACTCCTGCCGATCGTGCAGATGGGCGAGCCGGTGCTGCGTCAACAGACCATGCCGTACGAGGGGCAGCTGTCCAAGCGCACGCTGACCAAACTCATCGAAGCGATGCGCGCCACCATGCTCGAAGCCCCGGGCGTGGGCCTGGCCGGTCCCCAGATCGGCCTCGGGATGGCCATCGCCGTGCTCGAGGACCATGTGCGCGAAGGTGACGAGGACGATCCGCGCGAAATCGGCGAACTGCCGTTCCACGTCATCATCAACCCCAGCTACGAGCCGGTCGGCACCGAGACCCGCAGCTTCTACGAGGGCTGCCTGAGCTTCGCCGGATACCAGGCGGTGCGCCGTCGCTGGCTGGACATCATCGCCCGCTGGCAGGATGAGGACGGCAAACGCCACGAGGAGCGACTGCACGGCTGGCCGGCCCGCATCTTCCAGCACGAGACCGATCACCTGTCCGGCGAGGTGTACATCGACAAGGCGGAGATCCGCTCGCTGAGCTCCGACGAGAACCTGGCCGACCTGTGGTGCGAGGACCCGGTGCCCACCGAGGCGGCGGAGGAACTCGGTTTCGACCTGTAGCCGGGCCGTCGGATACGGTGGGTCGGGCGGGGACGGACGTCCCGTGTTCCGGTACGATAACGGTACGACCGTTCGGGAGGAGGCTGTGATGGGCGCGATGTATGGACATGCTGACGATCGCGACTGGCTGATGCGCGCGCACGGCGATATCGACCAGTGGGCCGCGGTGATGGACGTCGACGCGGACGATCGTCCGATCGACTGGAACTGGGTGCGTACGCTCGACTTCGTACATGGCGTGGGCGTGGCCACACCGTACGACTGCGACGCGGGCGCGACCTCCGACGTACACGACCTGCTGCGCCGCGACCTGATGATCCGCGACCGTCTGGAGGCGATCCTGACCTGCTGCGACCGCGTGTTCATGACCGACTACGACCGGCTCATCCCGTCATACCGGCTGCCGAGGGCGCTCGCCTACGTGAACCGCCGCCTGAACGACGAGATTAACCTGCTGCGCGACCGCGGCGTGGCCGAGGGGTTGTGGACGGTCACCTCCGAACACCGTGAACGCGTCACCGTGCCGGTGTTGCACGCCGCCGAGGGCGCCCCCGCGGTCGACGACATCCAGGACAGGACCGCCGAGCTGGTCAACGGCCGCGCCGAACGTCGCAAGCGCGCCCGCGAGCAGCGCGAGGCCGGCGACCAGGTGCCGGTCGCCGCCGGCCTTGAGGATGCCACCGGGGCCGCGGGGACGGCGGCCGCATCACCGATCGGTTCGGACTGGCGCGACGTCTACCTGCCGGGCCGTGGACTGGACACCGTCATGGGCGTCGACATCGAGACCACCGGTACCGATCCGCTGCGCGATTACATCATCGACGTCGGCTTCGAATACATGAACATGGTCACGCCCCGACCGCAGGATGCCCCGGCGGGCATGGCCTACGTGGAGCCCTCATACCAGGCGGGGGACGCGTACGGGCAGGCGCGTCTGGGGTTCGGCGTCACCCGGGCCAACGCATGGCATGGCAACGAAACCATCCGCAACCTGACCGGCATCGACGTGAAGATGCGTTCCAGCAGCCAGTGGCACCTGTTCGACGAATGGCCGGAGGCGCAGCGGGGTCTGCTGATGCGTCTCGAGCAGCAGCCGTTCGTGGCGCACAACGCGAACTTCGAACACCGCTTCTTCCTGCACAATGTGGAGGGGTATGCGGAAAGCTACCGGTCGGGCCATATCGTGATCATCGACACGATGCCGATGAGCCGCCGGTGGGATGAGGGCGCCGCCCCCAGCGAGGCTCACCCGTACGGCGACAACTCGCTGGAAGCCTACGCCAAGCGGCAGGGCGCGCTGTCCGAGGATTCCTCCGAACGGCATCTGGGCCTGGAAGACGCGCACATCATGCTGGTGGCCATGAAGCATCATCTGACCGCCCTGCGCGAGGCGCACCGCGGGCCGTGGGGCCCCGACGGCGTGGCCGGCACCGGCGGCAAACGAGCCAAGGGCCGTCGCTGGTAGGGTCGCCGCTGCATTAGAGTGGTGGTATGACCCAAGCCGCACATGATGGATACCGGTTGCCGGATGGATTCGAACACTGCTCGAAGCTACGCCCCGTGGTGGAGGCCGCGAGCGCATTGGACCGCGTGCGTGCCGTGGTCACCGTCCTCGCCGCGCCGGGCGGTTGCCCGTGGGACGGCAAACAGACGAACCGCACACTGCTGAAGAATCTCATCGAAGAGACCTACGAGTATGTGGATACTGTGGAATCCGATGACCGCGAGGGCATGCGTGAGGAGCTCGGCGATCTGCTGCTGCAATCGGTGTTTCAGGGGGTGGTGTGTCAGAAGGATCCCGTGGACCCGTTCACGCTGGACGAGGTATGCGACCGCCTGGTGAACAAGCTGATCACCCGCCATCCTGCGGTGTTCGCGTCGGACGCCGCCCGGGGTGCCGACGATGATTCCGGACGATCGCCCGAGGACGTGCTCAAACTGTGGAATGAGATGAAACGCAGGGAGAAGCACCGCACCTCCGTGCTCGAAGGCATTTCCCAATCGCAGGGTGCGTTCCTGCGTGCCGCCAAGGTCGTCCATCGTGTCGCCGGTTCCGACCATGCGGGCCGTCTGTCCGCCGCGTTCGCTCCCGCGGTTCCGCCGACCGCGTCCGGCGGCGCTTCCGAATCGCCGACCGCCGCAGGGCTTGCTGATGATATCCTGACCGCCATTCGACGTGCCGACGCGGCCGGCATCGACATCGACGCCGCCCTGCGTAGCCGCCTGCGTGCCGTCGAGGATGAGATCGCGCGGCTGGAACATGAACTGGCGTAACTCGGTATACGGTGCGCGCAACGGAGTGGAATCCAACGTCTGGTCGTCCGACGACGGTCCGGTCTACGGCCGTGTCCCCGACGAGCTCATCCCGGAGGAACGGCTGCGCAGACTCGGCGGCAAATCCTTCTACCGCGCGCACGAGGTCATCGACTCGGGCCGCCTGCATGACCTCGGCTACGCGTACACCGACGACGGCATCACGCTGACCGCCCTGGTCGACAGCGCCGACGGCTACGCCGACGACTACAGCGTCACTGCCCACGTGGACCAGAACGTCGACGACCTGACCGCGTCGCACTGCACCTGCCCCGCCTACGGTCGGTTCGGCGCCATCTGCAAGCACGTCATCGCCTTGATCATGGCGTACGACGAGGACCCCGACGCCTTCGAGGCGCTGGATGAGGACGGCGGCGACGCATCGCCCGCGCGCCCCCGCCCGAGCCGCGGCGCCCGGACCTCACGCCGTCTGCAGGCGTTCATGCGCGAACGCGAGCAGAGCCGGCAGTCGGATATGCAGTCACGCCAGCTCACCCTGCTCAAGGAGATCGACGCGATGTCCTCATCCGGCGGCTCCGCCGGCGTGGAGCAAGGCGGCGTCGCATCCCGGCACCTGCCGATCGGCAGCGTCGTCCTGCGGCCGGAACTCCGCCGGTTCGGCTCGTCGTGGGCGGTACGGCTCCGTCTGACGGTCCCCAGCCGGTCGGCGGCCTACGTGGTCAAGGACGTGGCCGCGTTCATCGACGCGGTGCGGCATCAGGAGTTCCGAACCTACGGCCGCAAACTCGCGTTCGTGCACACCCGTGACACCTTGAGCGAGCGCTCGCGGATCATATTCGACGTGCTGGAGCGGGCCGTGCGCATCCGCGAGTCGGTGATCGGAGGCGCGCCATACTACCGTCGCGGCGCCGAGGCGGATACCGTGCTGCTGACCGGTGACGAGACCGCCGAACTGCTGGCGGCGTTCGTGGACGCCGACGCCTTCCTGGATTACGAGCGCCCCTACCGGATGCGGCCCGAACCGGTCCACGTGGTGGACGGGGACCCCGACCTGGGTCTGGCGCTGGCCTGGAGCGACGATGCCGAGGGGTACGTGGCGCGGCATCGGTTGGACGTGTTGGACATCGTGGAAGGCTCGTCCGCGTCGTTCGTGGCGGTCGCGCCGTCGTTGTCCGAGAGCCTGGCGCGGCGCATGGGGCTTTCGGATGCGGCGTCCGGGGACGACCGGGTGCTGATCCACCGCTGTTCGAAGGCGTTCATGCGGGCCCGTCGGGCCATCGACGTGCTGTGCGGCACCGAACGCGGCGAGGACATGGTGGTGGCGCCGAGCGATACCGACCTGTTCATGCGCACGGTGGCGCCGCTGTTCACGCCGGTGACGACGGATGGCGGGGACGGCGGCGAGCCGGATCCGGAGGCGGGCGCGTCGGGCACCGGTGTTCCCGGCATTCCGATCCGGCTGCCGGAGGAGATGCTGCGGCTGCGGCGAGAACCCTGCGTAATCGAGATCTATCTGGACCGCGACCAGGCGGGCGTGACCTGCGACATCCGGGCGAGGTACGGCGACCGGTGGTATCACGCGTTCGAGGGCGTCCGCGAGGATGCGGCCCGGCGCGATCCCGACGCCGAACGGCTGGCCGTGGAGGCTGTGCTGCACTATTTCCCGCGTCCGAACGGGCCGCTGGCGTTCATCGAGGAATCGGACGACGACGCGATCTGGCGGCTGCTCACCGAGGGCCTGCCGGTGATGCGCGGCCTGGGCGAGGTGTTCACCACGCCCGCGTTCGACGGACTGCTCGCCGCGCCGCGCCCGACGGTCAGGTTGGGGTTGTCGGTCAGGTCGGGGCTGGTGGAGATCTCGCCGATCGCCGACGAGATTGACCCGGATGATGTGCCGGACCTGCTGGCCAGCTACCGGCGGCGCAAGCGGTTCCATCGGCTGCGTAACGGCGCGTTCCTGGACCTGTCCGCCGTGGATGCGGACCAGGCCGAGGAGACGCTTTCCGATCTGGATCTGACGATGCGCGACCTGGAACAGGGGCCCGTCCGATTGCCGGCGACCAGCGCCTACTATCTGGACAGCCAGGTGGACGACGAGACGAAGGACGAGGCGTTCCGCGCCTATGTGGACGGGTTGCGCGTCGTGGACCCGCAGGCGTATGCGGTGCCGCCGCGGCTCGCCGCGGTGCTGCGGCCCTATCAGGTCGAGGGGTTCCGCTGGTTGAACGCGGTGTGTGACAAGGGTTTCGGCGGCATCCTGGCCGACGAGATGGGATTGGGCAAAACCGTCCAGCTGCTGTCGTTGCTGGTGGCGCGGCGTGATGAGGCGCGCGGCGTGGGTGCGAGCCTGATCGTGTGCCCGGCGTCGCTGGTGTACAACTGGGAGGCCGAATGCCGGCGGTTCGCCCCGGAGCTGCGCGTGGCTGTGGCGGCGGGCGGCAAGACGGAGCGCCGGGCGTTGCTGGGACGGATTCGCCGGGCGCAGGCGGCGCTCCGCGTCTCGAAACGGGACGACGGCGTGGACGATGACGACGCCACGTTCGTCTCGCGAACCGCGGCCCGAACGCTCGGCGATACGGCGGACGACGGCTGGCAGGGCGCGACCACGCCGCTGCCGGAGGATGGCGTGGATACGTCGGGCGACGGGCCGCTGCCCGATCTGCTGATCACCTCCTATGACCTGCTGCGCCGCGCCGTGGACATCTTCGACGAGCGCCACGACGAGCTGATCGGCTGGGTCCAGCGCGAGTCCGGCAGCATCCGCGCCAAGGCGGAGTTCGAGGTGGACGCCGCGCGCAACATCACCGAGGAGGCCGCGAGCTTCCCCTACCGCATGCACGGCGATATCTTCCCCTCCGACACACCGCGCAAGGAGAACCGCGTATACCGCCAGCCGCTGGGCGTGGTGGGCGTCATCAGCCCGTGGAACTTCCCCATGAACCTGTCCAACCGCTCCGTCGCCACGGCACTGGCCTGCGGAAACGCCGTCGTTTTGAAGCCGGCCAGCGACACGCCCGTCACGGGCGGCATCCTGCTGGCGAAGATCTACGAGGAGGCAGGGCTGCCCGAGGGCCTGCTGTCGGTGCTCATCGGGCGCGGAAGCGAGATAGGCGACCACTTCGTGGAGCACCCCGTGCCGAAGCTCATCTCGTTCACCGGCTCCACCGCCGTGGGGCGCGGCATCGGCGCGAAGACGGCCGGCGGCAAGCTGCTCAAGCGCGTGGCGCTGGAGCTGGGCGGCAACTGCCCGCTCGTCGTGCTGGACGACGCGGACGTGCAGCAAGCCGTGGACATCGCCATCATCGGCCGCTTCCTGCACCAGGGGCAGATCTGCATGAGCACGAACCGCATCATCGTGGACGCCTCCCTCGTCGACGAGTTCACCGAGCGCTTCGTCGACCGCGCGTCCAAGCTCGTGTGCGGCGACCCGTTGGACCCGGCCACCGATATCGGCCCCATTATCAACCAGTCCCAGCTTGCGGGCCTGGTGAGGAAGGTGCAGCGCGCTAAGGACCAGGGCGCCCGCGTGCTGCTTGACGGCGAGCCCGAAGGCCTGGTCATGCCGCCCGTCGTGTTCGGGGATGTCGATCCCACCTGGGACATCGCGATGCAGGAGAGCTTCGGGCCGCTGGCGCCCATCATCGTGGCGCACGGCGAGGACGAGGCGCTCCGGTTCGCCAACATGAGCGACTACGGCCTGTCGTCCGCCGTCGTCGGTCGCGACGTGGAGCGCGCCACCGCGTTCGCCCTGAAGATCGACGCGGGCATGACGCACGTGAACGACATGACCGTGGCCGACGAGCAGCACGTGCCCTTCGGCGGCGAGAAGAACTCCGGCCTGGGCCGCTTCAACGGCCGCTGGATCTTGGAGGAGATGACGAGGACCCACTGGACGAGCGTTCAGCACGCCCCGCATCCCTACCCGTTCTGATCCAATCCTCCCAGCCCGGCCACCTTGCAGGGT
>OLQE01000335.1_pt1 | contig 40192 bp, 44 predicted proteins | sample 1643161 | NCBI WGS metagenome assembly OLQE01 (sample SAMEA3136650, study PRJEB25190) | human gut metagenome
GAGTGGATCCACGAATAAAAAAATGCCAGGCAGCAGGGTAAAGCGGACATTCGCAATCCGCTTTACACTGCTGCCTGGCATTTTTTATTCGGATTTTGTCTCTGTGAGAAGTGTCCGCATCACATATTCATAGATTTCCTGACAGCGTTTGCCCCAGTGGTTACACATGGCAATGGCCTGTTCTTTGTCCGGAACACTGATGGTGAGATCCAGAAGATCTCCCTTTTTCTCTTTGACCTCACAGTGAACGGAATATTCGCCGGAGGTGTTTTTATAATAGTCGGCAACGATGGCCACCTCATTCCGGAGGGCCATTTTATTTTCCTGGATATAGCGGTCGATGTCCTCGCGGATGGGGGTGGAGATCTTCTGGGAGAAATAGCCGAGCGTCATGTCACCGTCTTCCGTCAGATAGTACTGGGAGGTATTCCGGATAGTTTCCATACGGATCAGTCCCGCTTCCACCAGCTCGGAAATGGCCTGCTGGAGTGTGAAATAAGTGGTATATTCCTGGTCAAGGACGAATTCGGAAATCTGGGCGTTGGTCAGCGGAAAAGCCACTTTTTTCAGCATATATAAGATGATGAGCTTGTATAAAGTCAAAGGTTCAGCCATAATTCCTCCTTATGATAAAAAAGATTTTCCCTGCCAGGAGCCGCGAAGCTTCAGCTGTCGGTGGATCTCGTTGAGGACCGAGCGCTTCCGGCTGCTCCAGAGCGGTGCGATGAGAAGCTCTTTTGGACCGTCTCCGGTGAGGCGATGGATCGTGATCTTTGGGGAAAGCTCTTCGATACAGCGGATCACCAGATCCACATACTGTTCCTCCGTGAAAACCGGAAAGCCGGGATCTTCATACCAGGCTGCCAGATCGGTTCCCTTCAGAACATGGAGAAGCTGTAGCTTGATCCCCTGGATATCCTGATGATTGAGATAACGGATCGTGGCAAGAATATCCTCCTCGGTCTCTCCCGGAAGTCCCAGGATCGTATGGACGACGACAGAAATTCCGCGATCCCGAAGCTCCCGGACGGCCTTTTCAAAGCAGGGAAGCGGATAGCCCCGGCGGATAAAAGCTGCTGTCCGCTCATGGATAGTCTGCAGGCCGAGCTCCACAGTGACCGGCTTGATCTGATTCAGAGAAGAAAGAAGCTCCAGTACCTCCGGAGGCAGACAGTCCGGCCGGGTGCCGATGGAAAGGGCAACGATATCCGGATGGGAGATCGCTTCTGTGAAAAGGTCTTTGAGATATTCTACAGGCGCATACGTATTGGTATAAGCCTGAAAGTAAGCAACAAAATGTTTTGCAGGAAATTTTGTCCGAAGCTTTTTTTCCTGTGATTCGATCTGTTCCTTGATGGAGAGCCGGGCATCTGCGGCAAAATCACCGCTTCCTCCGGCACTGCAGAAAATACAGCCGCCTTTTCCTACGGTGCCGTCCCGGTTTGGACAGGTCATGCCGCCATTTAAGGAGACTTTGTATATTTTTTCACCGTACTGCTTTTTCCACTCATAATCCAGGGAACGATAAGGCTTTTCACCCCAGAGCGGTGTGGAGGCTGCCGTTTTTTTCACAGTCATAAGACAGAAACTCCCTTCGTGTGTCATACCTACCGGGTTCCAAGTTCAAAAGCCTTGGCGTGCAAGCCCGCACGGCTTTTTGACCTTTGAACCCTAGTACAGTGAATATTAAGTAACCGCCATATTGGCTTGTCTGATTTTTCATCTGCTGCGTTGTCGTCAATCGACGTAGCCACCGCTACGCCTCATTCCTCCGCCTTGCATATGAAGAAATCATCCTGCGTCAATATAGCAGATACTTAATTTTCACTGTACTAGTATTATCATATCATTTTCAAAATCAGAATTCAACTGTAACAGCCGGGGGAAAATCATGGTATAATGAGACCAGTAAAAACGATGACAGAAACGGAGGTAGCCTTATGAATCTGACAGAAAAACAGAAGGAGCAACTCATCGCAGTGCTTCAGGGAGCGGTATTTGCTGCCTTTGCAGGTGCAGCTCTGCTTCAGGAAGGAAAGCTTTACCGGAAATACAGAAAGAAAATTCTGGCAGAAAATGCCAGACAGAAAGAAAAACTGAAAAAACAGAAATATCACCTGAAAGAAAAAGACATGAAGAGAAAATACCGTGCCAAAAAGAAGAAAAAGTTTGCTCCCATCGGTATCCTATGATAGAATAAATCCAGAGCAAAAAAATCTTTGAGAGGATGAGTGCGTATGGATATTTTGATCAAAGGCGGCCGCCTTCTGGATCCGGCGAATGATCGTGATGGTCTTTTTGACATCTGGATCCGTGACGGCAAAATTTTGAAAGTGATGGAACCGAGTACAGAAAAGGAAGAGCCGGATACGTCAGCAGAAGACTGCAGAGTCGTGGATGCCTCCGGCTGTTATGTAATGCCGGGACTGATCGATCTGCATGTACATCTTCGCGACCCCGGCTTTACTTATAAGGAGACGGTAGACTCGGGAGCAGAGGCGGCAGCACACGGCGGATACACTACTATCGTGGCCATGCCTAACACGAAACCGGTCATGGACGAAGGACACCGGGTTTCCTATGTACACAATAAAGCGAAAATGCTGGGTCTTATCAACGTGCTTCAGGCAGGAGCTGTGACCAAAGGCATGAGAGGCGAAGAGCTTTCAGATATTGAGAGCATGGTAAAAGCCGGTTCTCCTGCCATCAGTGAGGATGGAAAGTCTGTTATGGATTCCGGGCTTTACCGGAAGGCTATGAAAATCGCAAAATCTCATAATATCCCGGTTCTGGCTCATTGTGAGGACATCAATCTGGTAGAGGGCGGTGTCGTGAACGCAGATAAGGATATGAAAGCCAAAGGCTGGAAGGGCATCAGCAATGCGGTTGAGGATGTGATCGTGGCAAGAGACATCCTGCTGGCAAAGGAGACAGGAGCCAGACTGCATCTCTGCCATTGCTCCACCAAAGACAGCGTCCGTATGGTAAAAGCTGCCAAAGCGGACGGTGTGGACGTTTCCGCTGAGGTCTGCCCGCATCACTTCACCCTGACTTCCGCAGATATTCCGGGAAATGATGCCAATTATAAGATGAACCCGCCGCTTCGCACAAAAGAGGATGTGGAAGCATTGAAACAGGGACTGCATGATGATATCATGGATGTCATCGCGACAGACCATGCTCCGCACAGCGAGGAAGAGAAGCTTCGCACCATGCAGAGTGCACCCTTTGGTATCGTGGGTCTGGAGACAGCCGTTCCGCTGACCATCAGTGAGCTGGTACGCCCCGGTGTGCTCACTCCGCTGCAGATGGCAGCCAAGATGAGTGCAAATCCGGCAAAAGTCTTAGGCATTGACAAGGGAAACCTGGCTGAGGGCAAGATCGCAGATGTGACCATTATCGATCCCGAGGTGGAATATACCATTGATAAGAACAAATTCCGTTCCCAGGGAAAAAATACCCCCTTCCACGGAAGAAAAGTATTCGGTGAGGTGGAAATGACCATCTGCGGCGGAGAGATCGTTTACGCCGCTGACCGTATGAAACAGTAAACAAAACAAGGAGAAAAAAGAATGATTCAGAAACTCATCAGTAAAATTGAGAAAACACATGCACCTATCGTAGTGGGACTGGATCCCATGCTGAACTATATCCCGAAACAGATTCAGGAAAAAGCGTTCAAAGAGTACGGCGAGACCTTAAAGGGAGCCGGCGAAGCCATCTGGCAGTATAACAAAGAGATCATCGATCATGTGTATGATCTGATCCCGGCAGTAAAACCCCAGATCGCGATGTATGAGCAGTTCGGTATCGAAGGTCTCATCGCCTTCAAAAAGACGGTAGACTACTGTAAGGAAAAAGATCTGGTAGTGATCGGAGATGTCAAGAGAGGCGATATCGGTTCTACTTCAGCAGCCTATGCAGTAGGTCATCTGGGACAGGTTCAGGTAGGAAGCCAGAAATATGCCGGCTTTGATGAGGATTTTGCGACCGTAAATCCCTACCTTGGAACAGACGGCATCAAACCCTTCATCGATGTCTGCAAGGAAGAGAAAAAAGGAATCTTTGTACTGGTGAAGACCTCCAATCCATCCAGCGGAGAGTTCCAGGACCGTCTGATCGATGGTCGTCCCCTTTATGAGATCGTAGGTGAGCATGTAGCTGCCTGGGGAGAGGAGTGCATGGGCGACAAATACAGCTATGTCGGAGCTGTTGTCGGAGCAACCTATCCGGAGCAGGGTAAGATTTTAAGAAAGATCATGCCGAAAGCCTTTATCCTCGTACCGGGCTACGGTGCACAGGGCGGAAAAGGCAAGGATCTGGTTCACTTCTTCAATGAGGACGGACTGGGAGCTATCGTTAATTCTTCCCGTGGAATCATTGCTGCATGGAAACAGGAAAAATATGCGAAGTACGGTGAAGCTGCTTTTGCAGAGGCATCCAGAGCTGCTGTAGAAGATATGATCGCAGATATCGACGGCGCACTGAAAAACAGATAAATAAAAAACAGAAAACAGAGACTGCCAGGTGCGTTGAAAAATGTGTCTGGCAGTTGTCAGAGTATGGAGAGAAAAAAGTGGCAAAGTTTAAAGAATGTGCAAAAGTAGTAAGCCAGGAGAAGATCGGAACAGGGATCTTCAGTATGTGGCTCCAGACAGAACAGGTGGCAGGAGAAGCGAAACCGGGACAGTTTATCAATCTTTACTGTCAGGATGGCAGCCGTCTGCTTCCGAGACCGATCAGTATCTGTGAGGTAAATAAGGAAGCAAAACAGCTCCGGATCGTTTATCGGGTTGCCGGAAAAGGAACCTCTGAATTTTCTGCTTATTCCGAAGGGGAGCAGGTGGAGATCCTCGGACCTCTGGGAAATGGTTTCCCTCTGGATCGGATGGAAGAAGGAAAGAAAGCCTTTCTTATCGGCGGCGGTATCGGAATCCCGCCCATGCTGGAGTTATCCAGAGAGTTAAAGGGAGAGAAACAGATCATCCTGGGCTACCGGGACGAGCTGTTTCTCAATGAAGAGCTGGCAGAGAACGGAACGGTTTATCTGGCTACAGAGGATGGCAGCGCCGGAACAAAAGGAAACGTACTGGATGCTATCCGCGCAGAAGGACTGACGGCAGATGTGATCTATGCCTGCGGACCGACTCCCATGCTTCGTGCCCTGAAAGCCTATGCAGAGGAAAACGGCATGGAGTGCTGGCTTTCTCTTGAAGAACGGATGGCCTGCGGCGTAGGAGCCTGTCTTGGCTGTGTCTGCAAATCCAAAGAAGTGGACAGCCATTCTCATGTCCATAATAAACGGGTATGTAAAGACGGACCGGTATTTCTTTCTACGGAGGTGGAGTTATGATGACAGATATGCGTGTGAAGATCGCCGGTGTGGAACTGAAGAATCCGGTGATGACAGCCTCCGGAACCTTTGGCTCCGGTGAGGAATACAGTGAATTTGTGGATCTCAACCGTCTGGGCGCCGTTGTGACCAAAGGTGTGGCAAATGTTCCCTGGCCGGGAAATGCAACTCCCAGAGTGGCAGAGACTTATGGTGGTATGATGAATGCCATAGGGCTTCAGAATCCCGGTATCGATGTATTCTGTAAAAGAGATATTCCCTTCCTTCAGAAATATGATACAAAGATCATCGTCAATGTCTGCGGTCATGCACCGGAAGAATATCTGGCTGTGGTAGAACGGCTGGCAGAGGAAAAGATCGACATGATGGAGATCAACATTTCCTGTCCGAACGTCAATGCCGGTTTCCTTGCTTTCGGTCAGGATCCAAAGCATGTGGAAGAGCTTACCGCTGAGATCAAAAAGATCGCAAAGCAGCCGGTGATCATGAAGCTGACGCCGAACGTAACGGATATCGCTGAGATCGCCCGTGCAGCAGAGGCAGGCGGAGCCGATGCGGTGTCTCTGATCAATACGCTGACCGGTATGAAGATCGACGTAAACCGCCGTACCTTTGCACTGGCCAATAAAACAGGCGGTGTCTCCGGGCCTGCTGTGCATCCTGTCGCTGTGCGTATGGTCTACCAGGTTGCCAATGCCGTAAAGATCCCGGTCATCGGCATGGGCGGCGTTGCCACCGCAGAAGATGCTCTGGAGTTCATTCTTGCAGGAGCTACCGGTGTCGCTGTGGGAACAGCCAACTTTGTCAATCCCACCGCTACCCTTGATGTCATCGACGGTATCCAGGCGTATATGGAGAAATACGGTGTGAAGGATATCCATGAACTCATCGGAGCGGTAAAATAAACAGAAAGACTCCGATACCAGAAGATACGAAACAGTCACGAAAAGAGGAATAAAAAATGCCAGGCTATCTCATCAAAGATACCACCAGAGAAGAGCGGGAGCAGATCGTCGCAGATTCTCTTGAAAATATAGAAGCAACCTGTGACGGATGCGGCAGTGGCCTTGTGGAAATGTACCAGGCTTACATAGACGGAGAAAAAGAACTCCGGGAGATCAATATGGAGTTTCATGCCCGTTATATTTCCGGTGAAGAAGGACCGGAAACAGGCAGCTGTCCCTTTTGCTGAACGCAGATAAGCATTCCCCCGCTTCAAGTGCGCGGAGTACTAAGCGGCGGGTGAGGGGGATGCTTATGTCAGTGGGAGTTGAAAACTCCCACTGACAGATCGCGAAGCGACTGCGTTCATGAGCAAGTAGCGAAGCGGATTGCGAATGTCCGCTTTACCAACGAAACCCGTGTGTCAAAGTGACATGCGGGTTTTTCATGAAAGGATTGTTATTTCCGGTATGGTATGTTAAAATAGGAAAGAAAATTGGAAAGATACAGGCGTGAAGCCTTGGTAAAAGCAGGAGGTTTAAAATAAAATGGAAAGCTACAAGCAGGAATTTATCGAATTTATGGTTGCCAGCGATGTATTGAAATTCGGTGATTTTACGCTGAAAAGCGGAAGAAAATCACCTTTTTTCATGAATGCGGGTGCTTATACGACAGGAACACAGCTTCGTAAACTGGGTGAATATTATGCAAAGGCGATTCACGATCATTACGGACTGGATTTTGATATCCTTTTCGGACCGGCATACAAGGGAATCCCCTTAAGCGTTGCCACCGCTATGGCGATCAGCGAGCTTTACGGAAAAGATGTCCGCTACTGTTCCAACCGTAAGGAGATCAAAGACCACGGAGATACAGGAATCCTGCTCGGAAGTCCGATCAAAGACGGCGACCGTGTGGTGATCATTGAGGATGTGACCACTTCCGGAAAATCCATCGAGGAAACTTTCCCAATCATCCGTGCACAGGGAAATGTGGAGATCAAAGGTCTCATCGTATCCCTGAACCGCATGGAGAGAGGACAGGGAACGAAGAGCGCTCTGGAGGAAATCCAGGAGAAATACGGTTTCCCGGCAAATGCTATCGTAAACATGGCAGAAGTGACCGAGCATCTTTACAACAAAGAGTGCGGCGGAAGAGTTGTCATCGATGATGGCATCAAAGCAGCCATCGATGCATACTATGAGCAGTACGGAGCAAAATAAGCAGATATGAAGGAGGTCTTTCCATGAGCGAAAAGATTTATAAAGCCATGAAAAATACCGGAGCACTGAATATCGTACTTGGAGTTGTGACTCTGGTGGCCGGAATCACCAGTGGAATCCTGCTGATCATTTCCGGAGCAAATCTTTTGAAAAAGAAAAACGGAGTTCTGCTCTGAGATTTTAAATTATGAAAAAAACAACAAAAAAGAAAATTCGGATAGCCGGAGTGGTCCTGTTTTTCCTTTATCTTGTGGTCCTGACGTATTTTCTCTTTTTTTCGGAGAAATACGGCAGAACGGCAGAACGGGAATTCAGCTATAACCTGACACCGTTTCTGGAGATCCGGCGTTTTTGGAACTACAGGGAGATCCTGGGGGTTAAGGCGGTTTTTATCAATCTGGCAGGAAATATTCTGGCATTCGTACCGTTCGGGGCAATCCTCCCGGTGATCAGCAGACGCTTCCGGGGCTTTTTCCGTGTGATGCTCCTGGGTTTTTCCTTCAGTCTTCTGGTGGAGTGTACCCAGCTGGTGACCCGGGTAGGGACCTTTGATGTAGATGATCTGATGCTGAACACGCTTGGGGCTGTGATCGGTTATCTGTTTTTTGCCCTTTGCGACCGGATAAGGAGACATATTTATGGCTAAGAAAAAGATGTATACATTTTCTGAGCACCGCCATTCCAGAAAAGGAATTACCTCCACGATCCTGGGGGGGATCTCTCTGGTCCTCTTTGTGGTGCTGGCCTATATTGCCTGGTGGTCTTACGGAGAAGGCGGACCGATTCTGGGCTCCCTTGGATTTACCGGGATCATATTTGCCATCTGCGGCCTGGTGAGCGGTCTGAGCAGCTTTCGTGAAAAGCATATTTTATATACCTTTTCCAAAGCAGGTTCCATCGTAAGCAGTGTGGCGCTGGTACTCTGGATCTTTGTGGTCCTCTTAGGCGTATCATAAAGAAAGGCGCTGCAGAGCAGAAAAACGGAGCTGCTCTGCAGCGCTTTTTTTGGTATTGAATAAGAAGTGTCATGACGGAAGTCTTTAGGAGGATAAGAAAATGGATATGGAACGACTGAAAAAGCAGATGGATTTTATTCTGGAGATTGATAAAGAGAAAAATATCCGTCGGCAGACCCTGATCTCAGATGCGAGCCGCCAGGAAACGGATGCAGAACATGCCTGGCATCTGGCGGTGATGTGTGCACTGCTTTCTGAGTATTCCAATGAAAAGATCGATGTGGCTCATACGATGCTGATGGTATTGATGCATGATCTGGTGGAGATCGATGCGGGAGACACCTATGCTTACGATGAGGAAGGAAACAAAAGCAAGGAGGAACGGGAGCTGAAAGCAGCCGACCGGATCTACAATCTCCTTCCGCCGGATCAGGCCAGAATGGCAAGGGAACTCTGGGATGAATTTGAGGCTATGGAGACCCCAGAGGCCAGGTTTGCCAATACATTGGACAAGATCCAACCGGTATTTTTAAATGATGCAGCCGGCGGTATTTCCTGGACCAGGCATGGGGTGTATATCGATCAGATCCTGAAACGGGATGCCAGAGTGCATGAGGGCAGTGAAAAACTCTGGAAATATACAAAGAAGATTCTTGACAAAAATGTGGAAAACGGAAACATAAAGGTAAGAAATGAGGAATGAAAGGATAGTCATGGAAACAAAAAAGAACGAAGAAAACGACGTGCTCCGGGAGCGTTTTGAACTGGCCATGGAGCGGATCGGTGAGATCGCCGGAGAAGCTACGGTGCCGGAGATCTATCAGCCGTATTTCAGAAGAACAGCCGGTTTTATCCTGACGATGGAAGGCCTGTACGGAGAGATCAGGAACGGCCACACGGAAAACTATACTTTAAAGGAATGGCAGACTCTGAACAGGAGCCTTTATCTGGATATCCTTCCTGAGCATTACGCAAAGAGTTTTGCCAATCCGGATTATGCGTTGAAAGAACTGGGAGAAACACACAGCAAGCTGCTGTGCTTCCTGTATACAGAGCTTCGTACGATGATTGTCAGTGCTTTTGAACAGCGGCTGGAAGAGATCGTAGTTCTGGCAGAGCTTTTTATTGAAGTATACAATGCTTTTGAAGGGGAGGAACTTCCTTCTTATCGTGAGATCCAGCAGATTCTCTACTGGTTCAAGAGTGATTACAGTGAGCTTTTCCTGACGGAGCGCCTGACGCAGCAGCTGGATCCGGACTGTGATTTTGCCAGAAAGATCCTGATGGAGTCTGATCTTTCCGACCTCCGTTATCTGTATAAATATGGAGAATATATCTCTGATAACGAAGTGAAGATGGCAGAGTATATCAATCAGCTGCCGGAAGAGACCGTTGCGCGTATGGCAAATGTATACAGCGAGGGACTGCGGCTGTATTTCATCCAGAGTCGGAAGGAGCTTTCCAGAAAGAAGACGGTCAATGTCCGTTTTGTCATTGGATTTGAGCGGATGATCCGAAAGGCAGTAGAAAACTTCCGGGCAATGGGACTGGAGCCGGTGATCTACCGGGCAGCGTCTGGTGTGCGTGCGGTTGGCTACTGCGGAGGAATCCCGAACAAACAGTATGCGTATGATCATCGTGCAGATGAGGCTCTTTTCCTGGATGGAAATTATAATGAGAGAAGACTTGGTGTCATGCGGACTGCTTATGAGAAAAACAAAAAACTGGCTGCTGAGTTTGCCGGTCCTGCCTGTCAGGAGGTATTCGGCGGCAAACCCTTTGCACCGGCAGATAAAGAGAGTGCCTGCCATTTTTCAGAGCGTCAGCAGAAACTGGTCCTTGAATATCAGAATGAACTGACTCAGATCCGGAACCGTTATATCAATGGAGAAGAGACCGGCTTTACGGTGATCTGCTTCCCGACACCGGAGGTAGGAGACAGGTTTCCGGAGATTTTCCGTGAAGTGATCCGGATCAATACCCTGGATTATCAGAAGTATCAGAAGATCCAGCAGACGATCATCGATACGCTTGATCAGGGAGTGAAGGTCCGTGTACTGGGAAGAGGAGAAAACCATACCGATATCACAGTCGCTCTTCATGAACTGAAGGATCCTTCCAGAGAAACTATTTTTGAAAACTGCGTGGCAGATTGCAACATTCCCGTAGGAGAAGTGTTCACATCCCCGAAGCTTGCCGGGACCAATGGCGTGCTGGAGGTGACGGAAACCTTCCTGGCAGGGTTTTATTATAAGAAGCTTCGCCTGGTATTTCAGGATGGCATGGTGACAGAATATCATTGTTCTAATTTTGAATCGGAAGAGAAAAATCAGGAATATCTGAAAGAAACGATCATGAACCATCATAAGAGCCTGCCGCTCGGTGAGTTTGCGATCGGAACCAATACCACTGCTTATGCGGTATCAGAGAAATACGGCATTGGCGATCAGCTGCCGGTGCTTATTGCAGAAAAAATGGGACCGCATTTTGCGGTTGGAGATACCTGCTACAGCTGGGAAGAAGACTGTCCGATCTACAATCCGGATGGAAAAGAAGTGATTGCCCGTGAGAATGAAGTTTCGCTTCTGCGCAAAGAAGATGTTTCCAAAGCTTACTTTGGCTGTCATACCGACATCACGGTGCCTTATAAGGAACTGGGGGCTGTCCGTGTCATCAAAGCGGATGGAAGCGAAGTCTCCATTCTGGAAAACGGGCGTTTTGTCCTGCCTGGAACGGAAGAACTGAACGAACCGTTATAAAATATCTTTCATGATGCCGGCTCCAAGGGCATCGGCACCGGTATGGCAGGCAATACTTAAGGGAAGCGGATCTTTTTCAATGGTGTATTCCGGGAACGCTTTCTGCAGTTCTGCCTGCCACATCTCGCCCACGGAGTCGTCACCGGAATAAGCGGCACGGATCAGAAGCTTCTGACCTTTGAAGCGAACGGCTTCATCCTGCTTCAGACCGTCGATGATGGCCTTTATTGCAGCTTTCATGCCCCGGACCTTCTTATAGGCATCCAGTTTTCCACCCTGGATCTGAAGCACCGGCTTGATATTAAGGACACTGCCGATGGCAGCACCGGCAACTGTGACACGGCCGCCCTTCTTCAGGTATTCCAGAGTATTGACGGCAATGTAGATACTGGATTCCAGACCGTCTTTTTCCAGATATTCTTTGATTTCGGTGCCTGTTTTTCCATCTTTGGTCATCTGGAGGGCTTCCAGAACAGACTGACGCATGGTAACGGAAATCCGGTGATTGTCTACGACAAGGACACGGCCGTCAAACTCTTTTGCAAAACCGGCGGCGGTTTCGCAGCTTCCGGAAAGACCGCTGGACATGGGGATATGCACGATCTCATCGTGGGTCTTTAAAATTTCTTCCCAGAGATCCATCAGATCAGCGGGAGAGGGCTGGGCTGTGCTGATATCCGCTTTCTCCTGCATTTCTTTATAAAATTCCTTCGGAGTGATGGTCTGATGCTCATAATACTCTTTTCCATTGATAAGAATAGGCATAGGCAGAAGATAAACGCCAAGCTCCTTCGCCTGCTCCGGGGTAAGTCCGCTGTTTGTGTCAGTCATGACTGCTATACTGTGACTCATATATATAACTTCTCCTTTACTTCTTTTGAGGATTTACTGTCGTCAGCCGGGGCAAAAGACTTTTTACCCACAACAGTATATTATACTGATGGGGCAAGATAATTGCAAGAACAGTCTTGAAAATCTGTTGCGTCCGGTCATGATTCCCCGGTTGCAATTTCCGGGGAAAGGTACTATAATAGCAAAGGAGTCGGGGATCTCCGGCTCATCTTTATGTAGATCAGCAGAAAAACGCAAAGCGTATCTGCTGAAATTTCTGAAAAAAAATTATGGATAAAGGCAGGTGAACAGAATGGACGGTTGCGACAGTCATGGGCGAAGTAGAAACATGGAATGGGAGATGAGCGGCAGTCTGTTCTGCCTGCTCTGATATTTCCTGTTCTGTTTTCAAAAATCCAAGCCTGAATATCGCTATAACTGCAACTGTTTATGAAGGACAAAAAGTTCTTCATCTCTTTTGATGTCATGGCCGAAAATTAAATTTCCGGCAGCAGCATCTTTTTTGCGTGTGCAAAAAAACAGAAAGAATGGATAGAATTACCTTACCAGAAGGTAAAACAGGAGGGCGAAATGGAAAACAACGTACAGGAAGATTACAAGTCAGAAATCCTTGACATTGTCAGAAGCAACGCCTCACCGGGGATCATGCGTGACAAGCTGGAAGATTATCACGAGAACGATCTGGCAGAGGTGTTTCCGGAACTGACACTCACGGAAAGACGGAAGGTATACCGCATTCTCGATATTGAGATGCTTTCCGATATTTTTGAGCATATTGATGAAAAACAGGCGGCGGAATATCTGGATGAGATGGACATCAAGAAGGCGGCAGCGATCCTTTCCGGTATGGAAACGGATGCTGTAGTGGATGTTCTGCGTATGACATCCAAGGAAAAAAGACCGGTCCTGATCGCTCTGATGGATGCAGATGCCAGAAAAGATATGGCGATCATTGCTTCCTTTGACGATGAGGAGATCGGAAGCCGCATGACGACCAACTGTATCGTGATCCGTGAGAATCTTACGGTAAAACAGGCCATGAGCGGCCTGATCGAGCAGGCGGCCAAAAATGATAATATTTCCACAATCTTTGTGGTGACGGAAGACGGCACCTTTTATGGAGCCATCGATCTGAAGGATCTGATCATTGCCAGGCAGGAATCCCCTCTGGAGCAGCAGATCGTTACCTCCTATCCGTACGTTTACGGACAGGAGCAGATCGATGACTGTATCGAAAAGCTGAAAAACTATTCCGAAGACTCCATCCCGGTACTGGACAATGACAACAAGCTTCTGGGTGTGATCACTTCTCAGAGCATTGTAGAACTGGTCGATGATGAGATGGGAGAGGACTATGCGAAGTTTGCAGGTCTGACTGCAGAGGAGGATCTGAAGGAGCCTTTAAAAGAGAGTATCAAAAAACGTCTTCCCTGGCTTCTGATCCTGCTGGGACTTGGCATGGTGGTATCATCTGTGGTAGGCATTTTTGAGCAGGTAGTGAGCCAGCTCACCATCATTATGTGTTTCCAGTCTCTGATCCTTGACATGGCAGGTAACGTGGGTACCCAGTCTCTGGCTGTTACCATCCGTGTGCTGATGGATGAGTCCCTGACCGGGAGACAGAAGCTGGAACTGGTATGGAAGGAAATGCGCATCGGTTTCTCCAATGGTCTGATCCTGGGAGTCCTTTCGTTCCTGCTCATCGGTCTTTACATTGCACTGTTTAAAGGAAAACCATTTGGTTTTTCTTATGCGGTATCTGCCTGTATCGGTCTTTCCCTGGTTTTGGCGATGGTCATTTCCGGAGCAGTGGGAACCTGTATCCCGCTTTTTTTCAAAAAGATCCATGTGGATCCGGCAGTGGCTTCCGGTCCTCTGATCACTACGATCAACGACCTGGTGGCAGTTATTTCTTATTATGGTCTGTGCGGCATCCTGCTCATCGGTGTCCTGCATCTGGCCGGGTAGTTTTTATATCAGGAAGCAGACTGGCTGCAGTTCTTCGGAAAGATCCGTTCCGGAGACTGCAGCCTTTTTTGATGTTCCGCCTCTTTTTCTGACAATTTGTCGTTTTTTTCCGGAAAAAGCACTGGATAAATGTGAAATGCGTTAAGGAAGATTGGTTGACAATGACAGGAAGTCTTAGTAAAATAAAAGGATAGGAACTGAAATAAAACTATACATATTTAAAGGAGATTATGAATCATGGCAAAAGTCGGTATTGTAATGGGCAGTGATTCGGATATGCCGGTTATGGCGAAAGCTGCGGATATCCTGGAAAAACTGGGAATCGATTATGAAATGACCATTATTTCTGCACACAGAGAACCGGATGAGTTTTTTGAGTATGCGAAATCCGCTGAGAGCAAGGGCTTTAAGGTGATCATTGCGGGAGCCGGTATGGCGGCTCATCTGCCGGGAATGTGCGCTGCTATTTTCCCGATGCCGGTCATCGGTATTCCCATGCACACCACTTCTCTGGGAGGAAGAGACTCCCTTTACTCCATCGTGCAGATGCCAACAGGCATTCCGGTGGCGACGGTAGCCATTAACGGTGGTGCCAACGCAGGTATTCTGGCAGCCAAGATCCTTGCAACTTCCGATGAGGCGCTTCTTGAGAAACTGAAAGCTTACTCCCTGGAAATGAAAGAGCAGGTAGTGGCAAAGGCTGAGAAGCTTGATAAGGTTGGATACAAGGAATACATGAAGAAATAATTCAGAGAAACATTTCGAGAAAAACGAGATCAGGATAAATGAAGGAGGATTTTCCAAAATGGATTACAAGAAGGCAGGCGTAGATATCGAGGCGGGTTACAAATCAGTAGAGCTTATGAAAGAGCATGTAAAGAAAACCATGCGCAGTGAAGTGCTTGGCGGGATCGGCGGATTTTCAGGTGCATTTTCCATGGATAAATTTAAAGATATGGAGCATCCGACCCTGGTATCCGGAACCGACGGAGTAGGTACCAAACTGAAACTGGCTTTCATCATGGACAAACATGATACCGTTGGTATTGACTGTGTGGCTATGTGTGTAAACGACATTGCCTGTGCAGGCGGAGAGCCGCTGTTCTTCCTGGATTACATTGCCTGCGGCAAAAACTATCCGGAGAAGATCGCTTCCATCGTAAAAGGTGTGGCTGATGGCTGTCTCCAGTCTGATGCAGCGCTGATCGGTGGTGAGACTGCTGAGATGCCGGGCTTCTATCCGGTGGATGAGTATGATCTGGCAGGCTTTGCTGTTGGTGTGGTAGATCAGAAGGACCTCATTACCGGAGCAGATATCAAAGCAGGCGATACCCTGATCGGAATCGCATCCAGCGGTGTTCACAGCAATGGCTTTTCTCTGGTCCGCAGCGTCTTCAAGATGGAGAAGGAAACTCTGGATACCTATCATGAGGAGCTTGGAAAGACTCTCGGCGAGGCACTTCTGGCACCGACCAAGATTTATGTAAAGACGATGAAGAGCATCAAGAATGCAGGCGTGAGAGTAAAAGGCTGCAGCCATATCACCGGCGGCGGTTTCTACGAGAACGTTCCGCGTATGCTTCCGGAAGGGGCACATGCAGTGATCGAGAAGAACAGCTATGAGGTTCCGGCAATCTTCCGCATGCTTCAGAAGGAAGGCCAGATCGAGGAGCATATGATGTACAATACCTTCAATATGGGTATCGGTCTTGTGCTTGCTGTGGATCCGAAAGATGCGGATACCGTTATGGAGGCTGTCAAGGCAGCCGGTGAGACTCCTTATGTCATCGGTCATATCGATGCAGGAGAAAAAGGAGTAACCTTATGCTGAGAATGGCAGTCCTGGTCTCCGGCGGCGGGACCAATCTCCAGGCGATCATTGACAGCATTGGAAACGGAACCGTGACGAATGCCGAGATCGCAGTGGTGATCAGCAATAACCGTTCTGCCTACGCACTGGAAAGAGCAAAGCAGAACGGCATCGATGCGGCAGTCGTATCACCGAAGGATTATGCGTCCAGAGCGGAATTTAACGAGGCGCTTCTTCAGAAAATCCAGTCTTATCACGTAGATCTTGTGGTGCTGGCAGGCTGTCTTGTGGTGATCCCGAAGATCATGGTAGAGGCTTATCCGAACCGGATCATCAATATCCATCCGTCCCTCATTCCCTCCTTCTGCGGAACCGGCTATTATGGCCTGAAGGTTCACGAAGCGGCTCTGGAGCGTGGTGTGAAGGTGACTGGCGCTACGGTTCATTTTGTGGATGACGGCACGGATACCGGTCCGATCATTCTTCAGAAAGCCGTAGAGATCAAAGACGGCGATACACCGGAGATACTTCAGCGTCGTGTGATGGAAGAGGCAGAGTGGGTCATCATGCCGAAGGCGATCGATCTGATCGCTAACGGAAAAGTAAAGGTAGTGGATCACCGGACAGTGATCTTGGAAGGATAAAGGAGCATAGAAAATGAAAGTATTGATCGTTGGCAGCGGCGGCAGAGAGCATGCACTTGCGTGGAAAGTGGCTCAGAGCCCCAGAGTGGATAAAATTTACTGTGCACCGGGAAACGCCGGAATTGCGGAGTATGCAGAATGTGTTCCTATTACAGCCATGGAGTTTGACAAGCTGGCTGCATTTGCAAAAGAACAGGCGGTAGACCTTACCATCGTTGGAATGGATGATCCTCTGGTAGGCGGTATCGTTGATGCGTTTGAAGCCCAGGGCTTACGGGTCTTCGGTCCGAGAAAGAACGCAGCGATCCTGGAGGGTTCCAAGGCATTTTCCAAGGATCTGATGAAAAAATACCAGATCCCCACAGCTGCCTATGAAACCTTTGATTCTGCAGAGGCTGCACTTGCATATCTGGAAACAGCGGACTTCCCGATCGTTTTAAAGGCGGACGGCCTGGCTCTCGGAAAAGGCGTTCTGATCTGTCAGAATCTTGACGAGGCAAAAGAGGGCGTCAAAGAGATCATGACAGATAAGAAATTCGGTTCTGCCGGAAACCGTCTGGTCGTGGAAGAGTTTATGACCGGCCGTGAGGTTTCTGTCCTTTCCTTTGTGGACGGCAAGACCATCAAGACTATGACCTCTGCACAGGATCATAAGCGGGCAGGAGACGGTGATACCGGACTGAATACCGGAGGAATGGGAACTTTTTCACCCAGTCCCTTCTATACGGATGAAGTGGATGATTTCTGTAAAAAATATATCTATCAGGCAACGGTGGATGCCATGGCAAAAGAAGGCCGTGAGTTTAAGGGAATCATTTTCTTCGGTCTGATGCTGACAGAAAAAGGACCGCGTGTGCTGGAGTACAATGCCCGCTTTGGTGATCCGGAGGCACAGGTAGTCCTTCCGCGGATGAAAAATGATCTGGTGGATGTCTGTGAGGCCTGCATTGATGGAAAACTGGATGAAATAGACCTTCAGTTTGAGGATAACGCAGCTGTCTGCGTAGTTCTTGCAAGTGAGGGGTATCCGGTAAAATATGAAAAAGGTCTTCCAATCCGCGGGCTGGAAAACTTCAAAGACAAAGAGGGATACTATGTATTCCATGCAGGAACAAAATTTGACGGAGATACGATCGTGACCAACGGAGGCCGCGTACTTGGTGTGACCGCAAAAGGAGAAAACCTGAAAGCGGCCAGAGCCAATGCCTATGAGGCTGTCAAATGGATCGATTTTGACAACAAGTATTACCGCCATGACATTGGAAAAGCCATTGATGAGGCTTGAAAGTAAGAGAGGTACAAGATTTATGAACAAAACAAAGAAAAACTGGAAGGGTACGCTGATCCTTGGCCTGCTTCTTCTCTTTATGATGAGTGTCACGGCTATGGCTTCGTCTGACAACTCTCTGTCTGCACTGAATGTGGAGAACGGAACAGTTTCTCCTGATTTCGTGTACAGCACCTGGGAGTATGACGTAAAGGTGGCGCCGGGAACAGCAGAGCTGATCCTGAACCCCACAACTTCCGATTCCAACGCTTCTGTGAGCTCCATTACGGGAACGACCCTGGACAATGGGACGGGAACGGTACTGGTAACCGTTACTGCAGAGAATGGCAGTGCTTTTACCTATACGCTTCATGTATCCGTAGATGAAAGCCTGGCACCGGAAACAGAAAGCGAGACAGAGCCAGCAACGGAAGCTGTGACTGAGGCTCCGACGCCGGCTGTCACCGAGACGCCGGCTACCGAGATCACCCAGAACGAGGCTTATATCAAGCTGAATAATCAGGTGAATTCCTATAAAGAGCGTCTGGATCTTTCTATGAAGATCATTTACGGACTGATCGCGTTCTCTGTTCTTCTTCTGTTCATCATCATCAATCAGATCCTGAAAAACAAGGATCTCAAGGATGATCTTCGTGATCTGGAAGAAATGGGAGCCGGAAGAAATGCAGGTTATGGTCAGGATCCGTACGGAAACTACTATGAAGAACCTGCTCAGCCCCTGACCCGCAAGGAAAAGAAACAGGCTAAGAAAGAAGAAAAACAGCGTGCAAAGGAAGAAAAGCGCAATAAGAAAAAAGGCAAACAGCCGGAGCAGGACGGCCGTCAGATGAATTATCAGGAGCCGGCTGACCAGACCTGGCAGCAGCAGCCGGTCTACCAGCAGCAGAATTCCTATCAGCAGCCGGTTTATCAGCAGCAGCCCGTTTACCAGCAGCAGAATCCTTATCAGCAGGCAGAGCAGCCGGTAAATCAGACTCCGGAGCAGCCGTTTTCCGGCGCAGATGCCTCTCAGGAAGCATTTGCTCCTCAGGCAGAGCCGCAGAATCAGCCGGCAGCTGACGGTGAGAAAAAAGATGTAGATGTGACCATGGTCGAGCTTTGATCATGAGAAAAAGGAGCAGAAACCTTCGGGCGAAGCTCCTTTTTTCGTTCTGTTGCTATACAAAGAATGCTTGCGTCTTGCATTCCTCGGGCATCTGTGCTATCATGTGTATAACAACAGAAACGAGGTGAATCGCGGAAAAGTGACCGCGGAACAATATGTTGATAAAGATTGATTTTCAAAGTGACGAGGCTCTTTATATCCAGCTTCGTAATCAGATCATTTTAGGGATAGCCACATCCACACTCCATGAGGGCGACGTCCTTCCTTCGGTACGTCAGCTGGCGGAGGATATCGGGATTAACATGCATACGGTAAACAAGGCATATTCCGTTTTGCGTCAGGAAGGCTTTGTGACGATAGACCGCCGCCGTGGTGCGATCGTGAGCCTGGATGTGGACAAGCTGCAGGCTTTGGATGAAATGCAGAAAAACTTAAGGGTTCTGCTGGCAAAAGGCAGATGCAAGAATATCACGAGGCAGGAGATCCACGATATGGTGGATGAGATTTTTGACGGATATGACGACAAGTAGGAGGAAATTTTGATGCAGAAGTTTACGAAAAAAGCAGCCAATGCCCTGAAGCTTGCCGCAAAAGCGGCCAGACGGAGAGGACACAGCTATATCGGTTCCGAACATCTTCTGCTGGGACTTCTGGAGGAACAGGAGGGAACAGCAGCCCAGGTCCTTATGGGAGCCGGCGTGGAAGAAGAGAAGCTGGAAGGTCTGATCGACCAGCTCATCGCTCCGGAGGGCGGAGTAGGTCTGGCATCCCGTGAAGGCTATACGCCAAGAGCTTCCCTTATCCTGGAAAACAGTGTCCGTGAGGCGGAACTGTTTCATATGGAGGAAGCAGGAACGGAGCACATCCTGATCACGATCATCAAGGATCCGGAGTGTGTGGCAACGAGACTTCTTCATACGATGGGCGTGAACCTTCAGAAGCTTTACCGTGCGATCCTGGACAGCATGGGCATTTCGGAAGAAATTTACCGGGAGCTGAGCCAGGGAGCCAGGAATCCAAACCGGGGCGAGGGAGGAAATACACCGACTCTGGAACAGTACAGCAGGGATCTGACCGCTCTGGCAGAGGAAGGAAAACTGGATCCGGTAGTAGGAAGAGAGCAGGAGATCGAGCGGATCATGGAGATCCTGAGCCGTCGGACGAAAAACAATCCCTGCCTGGTAGGAGAACCCGGAGTCGGAAAGACAGCCATTGTGGAAGGGCTTGCACAGAGGATTGTTATGGGAGCCGTTCCGTCTCCTTTACAGAACCGGAGACTTCTGACACTTGATATGGCCAGTATGGTAGCCGGAAGCAAATACCGGGGAGAGTTTGAGGAGAGGATCAAACGCGTCATCAAAGAGGCGGAAGAAAGCCAGGATGTCCTTCTTTTCATTGATGAGCTTCATACGATCATTGGGGCTGGCGGAGCAGAGGGAGCCATGGATGCGTCCAATATCCTGAAGCCTTCCCTGGCAAGGGGAGAGATCCAGCTCATCGGTGCGACAACGATCGAAGAGTACCGGAAATACATTGAGAAGGATCCGGCTCTGGAGCGGAGATTCCAGCCGGTGAATGTGGAAGAACCCACCATGGAAGAAACAGTGGAGATCCTGAAGGGGCTTCGCAAAGCGTACGAAAAACATCACGGCGTTGAGATCACGGATGAGGCAGTCCAGGCGGCAGTGACGCTGTCTGAGCGTTATATCAATGACCGTTTTCTTCCGGATAAGGCGATTGATCTTCTGGATGAAGCAGCAGCCCGGAAACAGCTGCAGGGTTACAAGATCCCGAAAGCGCTGGAGGAGCTGAAAACCAGAGCAGAGGAACTGGAAGAACGGAAGGAAGCCGCTATTGTGGAAAATGATTTCAGCAAAGCGGCAGATTATAAAAAAGAGCAGGTAGAAGTCCGGCAGAAATTTGAACAGCAGAGAAAGCGTCTGCAGAAAAAAGCCGGAGAAAATGCCGCAAAAGTACGGGAAGAGGACATTGCAGAGGTGGTGGCTCTCTGGACCAGGATTCCGGTACAGCGGCTGGCAGAAAAGGAATCACATCGTCTTCTGAAGCTGGAGCATACGCTGCATCAGCGGGTGGTAGGTCAGGATGAGGCAGTACAGGCGGTGGCAAAGGCCATTCGCCGTGGCAGAGTAGGCCTGAAGGATCCCAGACGGCCGATCGGTTCTTTCTTATTTCTCGGTCCGACCGGTGTTGGAAAAACAGAGCTTTCCAAAGCACTGGCTGAAGTAGTCTTCGGCAGTGAACAGGCCATGATCCGGGTAGATATGTCGGAGTACATGGAAAAGCACAGCGTTTCCAAGCTGGTTGGTTCTCCGCCAGGATATGTAGGGTATGAAGAAGGCGGCCAGCTCAGTGAAAAAGTCCGCCGGAATCCCTATTCTGTCATCCTTTTTGATGAGATCGAGAAAGCGCATCCGGATGTCTTCAATATCCTTCTTCAGGTGCTGGATGACGGTCATATCACAGATTCCAGAGGAAGAAAAGTGGACTTTAAGAATACAATCCTCATTATGACTTCCAATGCAGGCGCTTCTTCCATCATGACGCCAAAGAAGCTTGGCTTTGCGGCTGTAGATGATGAAAAGCGGAATTATCAGGTGATGAAGGACAATGTCATGGAGGAGGTGCGCCGGATCTTTAAGCCGGAGTTTTTGAACCGTATCGATGAGATCATTGTTTTCCATTCTCTGAATAAGGAGCATGTGAAGAAGATCGCAGGCATTCTTCTGAATGAATTTGCAAGACGGTGTAAACAGCAGCTGGATATCACACTGGAAGTACGGCCATCGGCGAAAGAGCTGATCTCGGAAGCCGGTTTTGATGAAAAGTACGGAGCACGCCCGCTGAAACGGGCCATTCAGACCAAGGTGGAGGATGCTCTGGCACAGGAGATCCTGGAGGGCCGGGTGAAGACAGGAGATACCGTTGCGGTCGGCATTGCGAAAAAAGAAGTGAAATTTGTGGTAAAGCACCATAAAGAACTGGAAAAAAATGAGGATTTATGTTAAAATCTGAATAACTATTTCTGCACAGGATGACTGCCGGAACCAGCCGGCAGTTTCCGGATAAAGAGAAGAATAGAAAGACGATCAGGAGGACATAAGAGATGTCAGTAATTACCGAACTCATCCGCTCAGAAGCAGATGGAACATTAAGCTTTGGAAACTACGAACTGGATAGCAAATCCAAAAAGCAGGATTTTGAACATCAGGGAGATTTATATAAAGTAAAAACCTTCAAGGAGATCACCAAGCTGGAGCGCAACGGTATGTTCGTTTATGAGTCCGTTCCGGGAACCACAGTAGATCATCTGCAGGTGACTGAGAACGGCATGACCTTCCAGGTAGAGGGAGCTGTGGATGCACAGATCACCGTAGAGCTGGAAGAGGATACCTCTTATCAGGTATTTGTAGACGAGAAAGAGATCGGTGAGATGAAGACCAACCTGGGCGGCAAGCTGGCTCTGAGCGTAGAGCTGGATCCCTCCAGAAAAGCTTCTATCAAGATCGAGAAAATGTAATTCTTCAGAGCCATGCAGCTTGTTGGACGAAAGTGCGACTCATGCTTGCATGAATGAGCACCTTTGACCAGCAAGCTATGTGGCGAGCAGCCACATCGAGATGAAGTGAAGCGGAATCGAGATGGCTCTGAATAATTTAAGAAAGGCTGGCGGACAACAACTCCCGCCAGCCTTTTTCCATGAAAGAAAAGGAGTGGAGTAAATGGCAAAAGGAAAGACAACCGCATTTTTCTGCCAGAACTGTGGTTATGAATCCGCCAAATGGATGGGACAGTGCCCGGCCTGCAAGGAATGGAATACCTTTGTGGAGGAGCCTGTAGTAAAAACAACCGGAACAAAGACGTCTGCCGCTGCCGGAAGTACGAGACGGATGCAGCTTCAGGAGCCATCGCGGCTTGCCGGTATCAAGCCGCAGGAAAATCTTCGGATTTCCACAGGGATGGAAGAGCTGGACCGGGTCCTGGGCGGCGGTATTGTCACCGGCTCTCTGGTGCTGGTAGGCGGTGATCCGGGAATCGGGAAATCCACCCTGCTTCTGCAGGTGTGCAAAACGCTGGCAAACAAAGGGCGAAAAGTACTTTATGTTTCCGGAGAGGAATCCGCCCAGCAGATCAAGATCCGGGCAGACCGGGTCGGAGAAGCAGGAGACGACCTTCTGATCCTCTGCGAGACAAATCTCAGTGACATCCGGGAAATCCTGGAGAGGAGCAAACCGGAGATCGTAGTCATCGATTCGATCCAGACGATGTACAGTGAGTCCGTTAACTCTGCGCCGGGCAGCGTTTCTCAGGTCCGTGAGGCGACAGGGATCCTCATGCAGCTGGCGAAGGTTCTTGGAATCACGATTTTTATCGTGGGTCATGTGACGAAAGAGGGCGTTGTGGCAGGACCCAGGGTTCTGGAGCATATGGTGGACACTGTCCTCTATTTTGAAGGAGACCGCCATGCTTCCTACCGGGTGCTCCGGGGAGTCAAGAACCGTTTCGGTTCCACCAATGAGATTGGTGTTTTTGAGATGCAGGAAAAAGGTCTGGCGGAGGTGCCGAATCCTTCGGAATATATGCTCAGCGGCCGGCCGGAAAATGCTTCCGGCTCTGTTGTGGCCTGCTCCATGGAGGGAACGCGGCCGATCCTGGTGGAGATCCAGGCGCTGGTCTGCCAGAGCAATCTCCCAATGCCCCGCCGTACGGCCAACGGAGCCGATTATAACCGCGTGAACCTTCTCATGGCGGTTCTGGAAAAACGTCTGGGACTCCGCCTTGGTGTCTGCGATGCGTATGTAAATATCGCAGGAGGCATCCGGATGAATGAACCGGCCATGGATCTTGGTATCGTTATGGCACTTCTTTCCAGCTACCGGGACAAACCCATTGATGAGAAGACGATCGTATTCGGTGAGGTGGGGTTAAGCGGCGAGGTCCGTGCAGTCAGTCAGGCGGCACAGAGAGTCCAGGAAGCCAAAAAACTGGGCTTCCATACCGTCATTATGCCGGCGGTCAGCATCCGCGGCATGGGAAAAACGGATGGTATCGAGATCATTGGTGTCCGCACGTTGAAGGATGTGCTGCGGAGTTTGTGAGAATTTGTATAGAACATCTGGTGTATGCCTGCCAGCGAAGCACTCTGAAAGAAGCTTTGCAGAGACTGGAAAAAGCCCTGCATAACTGAAAGTTGTAGAAATTGATTTCATTTTTTTGAATTATTTCAAAAATATCGTTGACATTCCCCGGAAAATGTGTTATAAAGTATGAGTAACGCAAAGCCATAGGGGATTGGTCAAATGGCATGACAGGAGTCTCCAAAACTCTTAGTGGGAGTTCGATTCTCTCATCCCCTGTTTTTTTCTTGAAAAATGGGCTTTTGTAAGTCGTCCAAAGAAAAGGTAATCAAAAAGGTAATCAAGAGAGCTCTGGGTATTATATCCGGAGCTTTTTTTGTGGAAACTTGGGCCCTGTCAAGCATTTTACTCTTTTCCCGGAGATAAATTTCCGGTTGCATGATATTTTAGCGGGAAAAGGAAGAAAATGCTTGACAGGATAGAAAGAATATAATGATAGATGAGGGCTTGGCGGTTTTATCCGTCGAGCCCTCTTGATTATCAATATTTTTTTATTTGTGTTACATATTGAGGTGTTGGACTCTCTTCGCCGGTTTCAAGGTTGCTGGCAGAGTAGGTCACTTGAAAAATAGGATTATTTTCTTTTATATCATCCTGAGTCAGAAATATGGTTGCAACGATCTTATCCGGATAACCGTTGACATCATAACTGAATCGAAAATCTTTAAAGTCGTTTAAAATACAATGCTCTAAAATCTGTTTGCTACACATCTCGTAATTCTCAATCTCCATCGAATTTAAGTAAATCTGAATATGTTCCTCGTAATAGTTATTGAACGTAATGGATTGATTAGCCCACATCGTTATTTCATTTGCGTAGGGTGTGGATGTACCACCGCTACATCCGACTAATAAAGCAGCCAAACTTGATAATAGTATAGTTCTCATATGTTTATCCATCTTATCCTCCTGGGATGTATATATCTACAGTCTATAACAATACAACTTATATTGCAATAGACCTGTGGGTATACTTAGGGGGAAAGAAGGTGACATAGATGAGCACGAAGATTTATATTGATCTGGAAAGGCTTTTAGCAGAAAAACAGGTCAGCAAAAATAAAGTATGCAAGCATTGTGACATGCAAAGAACTCAGCTAAATAATTACTGCAAAAATAAAGTCGTGCGAATCGACTTGTCCATTCTTGCCCGTCTCTGTGAATATCTGAATTGTACACCGAATGACATTCTAAAGATTACTCAGTCGAATGAATAATATACAATATAATACATAAATATACACATCTGATTTTTGAATCCTGTCGAAAGAAACGACAGGATTTTTTTTGTTTTTAGGTCTACAAAAATGAATTTTTTCTTCTGGAATCTTGTTGTTTTTCAAGGTATTTTTTTATGCTTTAATCAAAAAAATTAGTATTTGAGTACAAGTGTTCGATAGAGTACAAGTGTTCGAAAAAATGACACAAGGGGTTTAGAAGGGGATAAATAGGGGTATTTAACATTTTAATCATCACAAATAAAATTGTTTGCTAATCAAATAAATTACCTGTAGTTTTAACCAATAAAATTTTCAGCTAATCAAGTGAGATTTAAAGGCCCAAATGAGGGGTTTAAAAAAACGGGTTATCCCTTTTGACTTAGAAATTTCGCCAAATTCTTTAGTATATGTAGCCACTTTTGAAAGGAGCTACATATGAAAAAACGAGGGTCCCTAGTTGAAAAAATTTATAACCAACGCATTGCGGAGGAAATGCAAAAAAAGAGGGAGGAAGCTGGTCTGACTCAGAAACAAATTATGCATAAAATTGCAGAGCGGGAAAAAGCTGAATTGCGAAGACGTGGGGTTTCGGAAGAGGATATTGACTATTACTTATACGGTGAAAAAGGTCTCCCTGATGAAGTAAGGAAGCGTTTGAAAAAAGTTGGAATTGACATCGAATATGTTCAGCACGCAGCGAGCTTTACAAGTCATTGTGAAAATGGTGAGGTTGAAATCAAAGCATCGTTTTACAAGCTTTGGTTGGAAATTTGCGAAGAGGAGATCTCATCTAAAAAATTTAGCCATTCGGCTAAACAAAAGTAAATGAAACGGTACTAAACTGAAAATACGATCGTGGTGGCTGGCAGTGAAAGAAACACTGTCTTCCGGGGAGCTGGTGGTACCGCCAGCTCCTGGAAAAATAAAAACAGGAGGATTTAAAGTATGGCTAGTAAGAAATTAAGAAAGATCAACGGCCAGGACTTAGTGGCTGTGGTGGAAGGCACTAGAAAGGTTCTCTTTATGGGAGCGGAGGATAAACAGGAGTACAAGGATGGCAAGCCAACTGGAAACTTCGGTTCGACGGTGCTTAATGTGACATCAAAGGAATTTGGAACCTTGGGCTTGGTATTTCCGTACCGACAGGGGCTTGCTGAAAAATGTGAAGAAGAGATGGAGTTCGGGGAGCTGGTCAGCGTTCCAGATCTGGGGCAGGTCATTGACGTTGCCATTTCCATTTACAATGATGCACTGAGTCTTAAGATTCAAATGGAGGAAAAATCGTGAGTCGGACGTTCTATGAGTTTACCATCCAGCTGACGGGAGCGGAAATTGTGATGGCTGTCTTGGGTGTACTATCTGCCTTGTGCTGGCTCGTTTACTTGGTGGTCTACATTGCGCTGAAAGATTTCCTGCTCTCTCATTCACACTTTAAGCCCGGGCAAATTGAAGTATGGGCGAAGGAAGCAGCCCGACAGATGGTTTGCTATATTCCCAGAAAGATAAAGGCTCTTTCTGCTGACATCAAAGAGGCGAAAAAGTATTACGATGAGGATAAAAAATGAAAATCGTGATTCTCATAATTACAATAGTGATTTTGCATCAGCTGGTCGATTGGCGAGTGCTGAGAGGAGCTATTCGGAAATTCATTGAAACTATCTGTCACTACAACACGGCTGACATGCGGTATGGGGTTTTTGACGTGGAATTTCTGGATTTACAAAAGGAACTGGGAAAACATTTTGCGGCACTTTCTGTACCAAAAACGTTTGTGAATAATGACGGATGGCAGATTTTGCAATTTCGTATTTGCATGAACAGCGCTTATCTTCCAGAGGATTTGAAGCCAATACTGATTATTGAAGTACGGAATTTCATCCAGATGCGAAGGGGGATAGAGAATAACTGTATCTACTGCCCTATATTTACGGCTGAGATACTTAATATTGCTATCGCCTGTTCGCCGAAGGCACAGGATGAATTTTTGAAATTGCAATTTCACCACCCGACAGCGGAGTATGGCCCTATCGTGGAGGAAAAAGCGAATATTGATTCATAAGGTACGGATTAAAATCGGCTATCAGAAAAAAATCTATGAGGATGCAGGAATAAAACTTCCTGCATCCATCAGAAGCGAAGGAAGTCTTCTTTTGACAGGTGCAACGGGGACAGGAAAAAGCACAGTACTGCTTTATATCATCTACGAATATATTTTTAACTTCGGAACGCATGGGGTGGATATCTACATTGCAGACTTTAAGCGTGATATGTCATTTTTATATGGCTGTGCAAGATATTTTTCAGAAGTAGAGGAAATTGCATCTGCTCTCCATAGTTTTTATTTGGATTTTCAAAACGCCCGGAAGTCCCATTCCAATAAAGTACAGCATATCTTTATCATTGATGAGTATTTTTCCTTAATGTCTCTGTTGGAAATACTATCCAAAACAGATAAGAACATGAAAGAGACTTATTTAAGAGTGCTAATGGAAACAAGCGCTATTCTGGCCATGGGGCGAAGCTTGGGATATATATTGATTGTAAGCGTTCAGCAGGCTTCTGCAAAAAGCTTCCAGTCGTCTGCGGACAGGGAAAATTTTATCAATAAAATCTCCATGGGAAGCATGAGTGCCATATCTGCAAGCATGATTTTTGAAAGTACTGATTTGACCGGAATAAACTTTCAAAAGCCAATGCCGATCGGAACAGGGTTCTATCATGTTATTGGTGAAGGCGTTGTTAGGGAATTTATCTGCCCTCAAATAACGAATATGGATGTTGTGCAAAAAAATATTCGGCGATTTCTGGATAAAGAAGCGTAAGGGGCATGGTCTGGCGGCGCCAGAGGGCGCAAGCCGGGCCGTGGCCTTATTAACTTGATAGTTTGAATAAATCATCAGAATTTGAGGGATATAATGCGTTACGAAAGGTTAGAACGAACTCCAGACATTTCTAAGAATACCATCGTGAGCGTGAAATATTTGGGGAAAACGACAGAAATTACTTTTTCTTCTATGTTCAATAATTGCAGGCCTCATATTTTAAAGATTGATGCAAAACGTTATGTTGATATGGATAGTGGGGAAATAAAAACTTTTAAAGTTCGTGAAGATGAAGTGAAGGACACCCGTTTAGCTTCGCCGGAAAGTTTGAGGAAAACCCTCAAAAAGGTTCGGGAGCTGGTGCAGACAAATGTGACCGACTCGCAGAGAGTGCGGTGGTGTACGTTAACGTACAGGGAAAATATGACTGATACGAAGCGCTTGTATGAGGATTTGAGAAAATTTTTTCAGAGGCTTCAATACTACTGTAAGGCCAAAGAATATGGAAAGTTTGAATATATCGGGGTTTGTGAACCACAGGGAAGAGGCAGTTTTCATATGCATGTGTTTTTGATATGGGAAAAAAGGGCACCCTATATAGACAACGAGGCTTTTAGGGAAATTTGGGGACATGGATTTGTTAAAATTACAGCACTTGACGATATAGATAATATTGGCGGATATTTCCAGTCTTACTTGACTGATTTGGAAATCCCGGATGAGAAGATAGAGTATTTTAATTCAGAACATGTAAAGACGGTTACGACTGGAAATAAGGAAAAGCGTTTTATAAAAGGGGCCAGGCTGCATATGTACCCAAAGTATTTCAATATTTTGCGCCATAGCCGGGGAATCAAGAAACCGGAAAAAGAGATAATGACCTATGAAGAGGCTTTGAAAAAAGTTTCTGGGAAGAAATTGTGTTATAAAAATGCATTTGCTCTTATGACAGATGATGGATTTCAATTAACAGTTTCAAAAGAAGAGTATAGATAAAAACATGGAAAAAGGGTTATATGCTTATTTACAATATTGTGTTCAGCATGATATAGTTAGTTTGGACGATTTACGGAAGCAGATGGAGGACCTTATGAATAGAGAGACTTATCTGCAAATGCACTCCTATGAAATTTGGCAAGGTAAAAACGGAAGGTTTTATACATATTTGCCAGGTGAAAATGGAAGCCGTATATTGAAAAAACGTTCTACAAGGCGGGATATCGAAGACATGGTAATAGATTTCTATAGAAACCGCATTACTGTGAATCACCTGTTTAACCAGTGGATCGAAAACAAACTGCTGACCCGGAGTATTAAAGAACAATCCTATAATCGTTACATAACAGATTTTAAACGTTTTATTGAAAATACAGATTTTGGAAAGCTTGAAGTAAGAGCCGTGTCGGAAGATGTATTGGAAGAATTTGTCATAGAAACGATTTTGGAGAAACAGCTTACTGCAAAAGCTTATTCCCAGCTACGAACAATATTGAATGGGATGTTTAAGTTTGCTAAAAGAAAGAAATATACCCAACTGAGTATTTCAAACTTCTTTCAGGATTTGGATTTATCGAAAAATATGTTCCAAAGAAAACAAAAGATTGATGAGAAAGAGGTTTTTACAGATTGCGAAGTGAAGCAGATCACGTCTTTTGTCAGAGAGAATCCGTCTATCTGGAATCTGGCAGTGCTACTTCTCTTTCAATCGGGCCTACGGGTTGGCGAACTGGTTGCGCTAAAAGCAGATGATATAGATTGGGAAAATCTTGCTCTGAAGATAAGTAGGACAGAGATTAGAATTAAAAATAAAGAGACTGGGAAATATACGGTTGCGATAGCTGAACATGCAAAAACGGAATGTGGTGAACGAATTGTAGTATTACCGCCAACGGCTCTATGGACATTAAAAAAGATTTATGACGCGAATCCGAGCGGAACATATCTCTTTGAAAATGAACATGGAAAAAGAATCAGAGGAACTACAATCACAAAAAGGATGTACGGCATCTGCCAGTCGCTTTCAATCGAAGAACGTTCCGCTCATAAGGCGAGAAAAACTTATATTTCTGAGCTATTTAATGCTGGTGTTGATAGTACGGTGATTAAATCTCAAAGTGGTCATAGTGATATTTTGACATCCATGAAATATTACAATAAAGATAACCATTCTCTGGCGGAGCGAAAGAAGCAGATCGAGAGAGCGGTTGTGGCACTATAGGTAATCACGGGTAATCAACTTGTATACTAAAAAATGTAGGAAATACAGGCGAAATAGGGATAGAATACGGAGTTCGATTCTCTCATCCCCTGTTACTGAAGCCGGGAAATCTTGGAAATCAAGGTTTTCCGGTTTTTTGTTGTACAGACAAAAAAGAAGCTGCACGTCAGAGGAGTCAGAGGAAAAGAATGGTTAAAAGGATTGCCGGCGGCGGAGTGTTGTGCATTGCTGGTATGTTCATGCTGCTGTACGCACGGAAGCTTTTTACGACGCGCACATGGACTTTCATGCTGCCGGGAAGCGACGGACCGACGGCAGTCTTTGTGGCTGGACGGATTGGAAATTTTCCTCCGGCAGTGATTGTGATTGGGATTATTGGAGGAGCAGCATTGGTGCTTGGAATTGTAACAATTATCCGGGCAAATAATACAGACCATTAAAGATGGGATAGGCAAAAGACCATAAATTCCTCATATGTACTCATAAAATCACTCTTCTGTAAGGTCCCGGATCGGGTGAGAGTACGTCCCCCAGCTCCCTGGGTAAGCATCAGTTGGGGGCAAAAAAACTTTTGCCCCCAACATCATCTTTATTCCAGCAAAACAGAAATTCTGATAGAAAATCCAGGGTAAATAGCTACCGGAATTTCATCATCGAAAGAATACAGGCCGTTCTGAATTTCCTTCTCGAAATCATAAACGTTTACAATTTCTTTCATGGGATTAACGATCCAGTATTCCCGGACGCCAGCTGTGCGGTATTTGAAAAGCTTGATGCCGTAATCGCGATTCTGGGTAGCAGGGGATGCAATTTCGATGATCCAGTCTGGCGCTCCATGACAGCCTTTATCATTTACTTTGTCAGAAGAACAGATAACGGAGACATCCGGCTCTACATAGTTTTTCTCGTCTTCATCTAAAAAAACTGCAAATGGTGCAATATAGGGTCTGCATTGTCCGGATTTTTCACGGATATAATTACGAATAATAGCGTAAAGTTCACCGGTAAGGATCTGATGCCTGGTGCTTGGCGGTGACATGCTGTAAATGCGGCCGTCGAGTAGCTCAGCCCGTTCGCCTTCCGGGAGGGAGTAAATATCTTCAATCGTATAAATGCGTTCATTGAGTAATGGCATGTTGACGGCTCCTTTCTGTTTTGAAAGATGAATGATAATCTCTTTTGAGTATATCACAACTTTGCAAGAGAAAGAAGCCTGTAAACTAAATAAATTTATCTGGTCGACTGTATATTCGGCACAAAAACAGGTGCCCCCAAAGCTCACGCCTGAAATAAAATCCCAAATACTCATTGACAGCCAACTCCCCCTATGGTATACCTCAGAGAGAAGTTAGAAAAAACAAACTCCTGAAGATTCAGGAGACCGATCCGGATGAAGCAGCGGATACAATAGAAACTGCCGGAGAAACGGCCAAAACTGACCAAACCGCTACGGAAAAAAGTGAAAAGTACCATCACCACCGAGAACACCACAGAAACGACCACCGAGGATACCAGCGAAGAGAGAAAAGACTGGTGGTTCACGGATGTAAGCGTGGCTTTTGATAAGCTGAAGAAGAAAACGAAGTGATCATAGGCTGGCTCCGTTTTGACGATGCAGAGGATCTTCACATCAGCTATCCGGTGCTGTGCTCGGGGGACGATGAGAAATATCTCCGCAGCGATATTTACGAGGAAGAGCACATCGCCGGAAGCATCTTTCTGGAAGGAAAAAACAAGCCGGACTTTTCTGATTACTATGCGGTTATCTATGACCATAATATGCGCGATGGCAGCATGTTCGGCGATCTGGATCTTTACAAAGAGACGGATTTCTGGAAAAACATCCTTATTTTACGTTGTATACAGAGACCAAAGCGTACCGCTACGAGATCTTCGCCAGCCAGATGGACTCCATATCAGGAAACGTCTTCCACGTCGGCTATATCCCGGGAAAAGAATACAAAGACTTTATCGACGAGCTCGTGGAGGATTCCCTGATCGAGACCGGGATTCATCCAGAGAGCAGCGACCATATCCTGACCCTCTCCACCTGCACCGGAAACGGTTATGATTCCCGTATGACCGTTCATGCCGTGTGCATCGACGAACAGACCACAGACCCAGAAAAACTACTCTGAAACTTCTAACAGGATGAAAAAACGCTCATGCAGATTAAGACAACTTGAGCGTTTTTTTCATCCTTCTTTTTTCAAAAATCCCGGAAATAAGCCATTTTTTTCTGCTTAAAACCGTAACCAGTGAGTACGAACTAACAAAAGTTTGTTGACACTAATATCCACTTGTGATATAAAACTTTTGATTAGTCGTGACTTACGAGGAGCTGATATGAATGAGAAAAAAGGACAGGAATTAACGGAAGATCTGGCAGGCGGAATGCCATGCTCGAAACGTGAGATGGTGGAAAATATGCTGGAGCAGCTCTGCCGCTGGAGAAAAAACAGCAGCTCGCTTTCATCATCCCGGCTGTGTGAAAAATTTCAGCTGTCCAGAAGAGAGTGTACCTACTATCTGAAAAAAATGCTGGAATGCGGTTACATTTTTCCGCTTGAAAACACAGATGAAATCCGACTGACCTCCTTTGGTATCGCCAGGGGAGAAGAGCTGGGCTACCGTCATGAGACCTTTAAGCAGTTTCTTCAGCTGGCCGGTGTAAAACCGGAAGATGCAGAAGAAGACGCCTGCCGGATAGAACATGTGGCAGGGGAGAAGACGGTAGAAAGCATCTGTCAGTTTATAAACAGCGGAGTGCCCAGCGAGCGGATACTGCATCACTCAGATCTTCGGTTTCGCTATGAGCCGGGGACCTATGAAATGGGGATGGGGATCTATGAAATGGAGCGGCTGTGTCCGAGAAAACTGGCGCAGGAGTATTATTGGTATAAGGAATGGATCACACTGGAAATCGGCCAGGAAAAAAGCACATGCAAGTTGATCCGGAAAGAGGAAAGTCAGACGGAAAAGCTCTGGTACATGGACCGGGACGCCGGATGGATCCAGGCAGAGGAAACAGATCATACGATATGTATTCCCGCACAGGCCTTTGAGTTTATCATTTCTCCGTCAGATCCCATTATAGAAGGAGAGCTTCTGATTGCTTTTGTAAAAGAAGGAGATTTTCCGACAGAGAAAGCATGCAGAGAGCTGAATATTCATATCTCCTGAACGGAAGGTGAAAGATGAAAACAACAGAAGAAGTACAGCAGACAGGCCTGCCGTCTTTGCTTCAGATCCGGTATCTGATGGAACTGGAAAGAACGGGATGGAAGCGAGGAACGGTCATGGAGATCGCAGAAAAATGCGGTGTCAGCCATCCCGCCGTCAGCCGCTATCTGAAAAGCTGCTGTGAAAAAGGAATTCTGAATGAAAAATATGAATTTACCACAGTGGGAAAAATGATGCTGGATCGCTATCGGAAGCTGATCGATGAGACGGAAAATTATCTGGGCCGCATTGGAATAGACGAAGAAGCCCAAGGGGAGACCCTCAGAAAACTGGTTGAAAACCTGGACTGTGCAACCCTTGGAAAAATCGTGCGAAGCGACCGCTCATCGGTACAGCATGTGCCAAAGCCGGTGATCTGGAAGGAAGAAAGCTTTCTGGATGATATGCTGGAATGGGGAAGCTGGCCGGTATGCATCACGATTTATCAGGCCGGCAGCCAGATCGAGCAGCTTCGGAAGCGTTCCATGGCTGACCGGGGCTTTGAGCGTCAGGCTATGCTCCGGCACAACAAGCGTGGAAGCTGGCTGGAACTGAGTATCCAGAAGATGAATGCGATATCCAGAGTGGACCACGCCGAGATGGAAGGAAAATTATCATCCCTGAAATACGAATGCAACGGAAGGCTCCATAAGGCGGAGATTCGAGGCAATCAAGTCAACATACCGCTGGAGGCCTGCCGTTTTATACAGAACAGCAGAGGAATGATCAAAGGCAGAGTGGCCATCACGGTCACATGCAGCGTCGGCTGCGTACATATGCCGGAGAGCACCGCATTGTTGATATTCTGGCTTTGAAAAAAGTCAGCTTTACCAGATAAAACAAAACATACAGTTTTCCTGGCAGGAAGACTTGATGACATTGAAAACTTCTCTGTAAGATCACAGGGGATAAGAGAAAACGGAGGAAAAAACGTGAATAAAAATCCGATCCGCTTTTTTTGGATGATACTTGGATTTCTTTGCCTGGGGCTTGGAACGGTGGGAATTATTCTGCCGATCCTGCCCACGGTTCCTTTTTACATAGCGACGGTGTTCTGCTTTGCAAAAAGCTCCGAGCGGCTTCACCGCTGGTTTCTGGGAACGCAGTTATACAAGAAGCATCTGGAGAACTTTGTGGAAAAGAAGACGATGACTTTAAAGACCAAGTGTTCCATTGTGGGAATGGTGACGGCTCTGATGACCGTCGGCTTTCTCATGATGAAACAGGTGCCTGTCGGCAGGATCTGCCTGGTAGTCGTGTGGCTCTGCCATGTGGTTTATTTCTTTGGAATGGTAAAGACCGGGGAGGGAGAAGAAAATGATTAAGACAAGACTGGTGGCTCTTCTCTCCCATGCAAAAAAGTATATCATCCAGAATGTATTCTGGCAGTGGGCGGCACTGCTGGCGCAGATCGCAGCCGTTTTTTCCGCAGCGGGGCTTCTTGAAAGTGCCTTTTCCGGAAAGACAGAGGGATCAGTATTGAGACGGACCGTGCTGATCCTGGTTCTTTCCGTCTGTATCCGCTTTGTCTGTGACCGGATGGCGGCGAGGGCTTCTTATGCGGCCAGTGTGGATGTAAAACGGATCCTGAGAAAAAAGATCTATGAAAAACTGCTTCGCCTGGGTGCCTCTTACCGGGAACAGACAGCGACCTCTGAGATCGTGCAGATGAGTTCGGAGGGCGTGGAGCAGCTGGAGATCTATTTTGGGAAATATCTGCCACAGCTGTTTTACAGCCTGCTTGCTCCTGTGACGTTATTTGCGGTACTTTCCAGAGTGAGTGTGAAAGCAAGTGCAGTGCTTCTCCTCTGTGTGCCGCTGATCCCACTCTCCATTGTTGTGGTGCAGAAGATCGCCAAACGGCTTCTTGACAAATACTGGAGCGTGTATACAGGACTGGGTGACAGCTTCCTGGAGAACCTGCAGGGACTGACTACATTGAAGATTTATCAGGCAGATCAGCAGAAGGCGCAGGAAATGGACGAGGAAGCGCAGCAGTTTCGGAGCATTACGATGAAGGTGCTGACCATGCAGCTCAATTCCACCAGCGTGATGGATATCATGGCCTATGGGGGTGCAGCTGTGGGTATGATCGAAGCACTCAGCGAATTTGCGCGTGGGGAGATCGGGCTGGCCGGTGTCCTGACGCTTCTTCTTCTGGCGGCTGAATTTTTTATTCCGCTCAGGCTTCTTGGCTCATTTTTTCACATTGCGATGAACGGAATGGCGGCCAGCGACAAGATTTTTGCTCTTCTGGATATGCCGGAACCGGAGCAGGGAACGGCAGAAGCTCCGAAGTGCGCGGTGGATATTCGTTTTGCAGGGGTACATTTTTCTTATGAAGAAGACAGGGAGATTCTGAAAGGAATCGCTCTCACACTGAAAGCGGGAAGCTTTGTGTCGCTGGTGGGAACCTCCGGCTGTGGTAAAAGTACCATCGCGGGGCTTTTGAGCGGGAAAAATAAAGGGTATCAGGGCAGTATTCAATTTGGCGGAACAGAGCTTTCCAAGATTCCGGAAAGAGAGCTGATGGCGTATATCACGGTGGTGATGCACAACAGTTATCTCTGGAAAGGGACGGTGGAGGAAAATCTTCGGATGGCAAAACCGGAGGCAACCGCGGAAGAGATGAGAGCGGCATTGAAAAAAGTGAATCTGCTGGCCTTTCTGGATACGCAGCAGGGTCTTGAGACACCGCTTACGGAAAAAGCTGGCAATCTGTCCGGCGGACAGAAACAGAGACTGGCGCTGGCAAGGGCGCTTCTACACGATACCCCGGTTTATATTTTTGACGAGGCGACTTCCAATATCGATATGGAAAGCGAAGAGATGATCATGGAAGTCATACGGGAACTGGCAAAGACCAAAACGGTGCTGCTGATTTCCCACCGCCTCGCGAACGTCGTGGATTCGGACTGTATTTTCATGCTGGAAAAAGGCAGGATTGCGGAAGCAGGGACCCACGGGGAACTGATGAGGCTTAAGGGCAGCTATTATGAGCTGTACGAGAGTCAGCGAAAACTCGAAGCGTACACAAAGGAGGCGGACTCATGAGCAGGACAAAGAAAAGACGAAGCGGTATTCAGATCATGGGCCAGCTCATCGGCCTGGTAAAATCCATGCTTCACATTATGCTGACGGCCATTCTGCTCGGAACCGTTGGCTATTTGTGTGCGATTTTCCTGACCATTACAGCGTCGAAGGCCGTTATGAAGGTGGCAGGGGGCGGAGCACTTTCCGGGAGGCTGTTTTTCGGGCTGCTTCTGCTTGCAGTGATGCGGGGCATTTTCCATTATGCGGAGCAGTACTGCAATCATTTTATTGCGTTTAAATTGCTGGCAGTGATCCGCCACAAAGTTTTTGCGGCCCTGAGGCGGCTCTGTCCGGCAAAGCTGGAAGGGCGTGACAAGGGAAACTTGATCTCGATCATTACCACGGATATAGAGCTTCTGGAAGTTTTTTACGCTCACACCATTTCGCCCATTGCGATTGCGGTTCTGACTTCTGTTGTCATGGTCTGCTTTATGGGGCGGTATCACTGGGGTGCAGGGTTATTTGCACTGGCAGCCTATCTCCTTGTGGGAGTCCTTATCCCGCTGTGGAATGGAAAGCGGAGCGGTGACAGAGGAATGGAATACCGCAATGCGTTTGGAGAGCTGAACAGTTTTGTTCTGGAGTCTGTGCGCGGCCTGGATGAGACCATTCAGTACGGATATGGGGAAAAACGAAACCAGCAGATGGAAGAGCGATCGGTTTCTCTTGGAAAGATGCAGAAGGAACTGAGCCGTATGGAAGGCAGCCAGCGGGCCGTGACCAATCTGGTGATTCTGCTTTTTTCCTTTGGGATGTTGTTTTTGATGCTGAGCCTGTATGAGAGGGGGGCCGTGAGCTTTGAGGCAGTAGTGATCTGTACGGTTGCTCAGATGGGTTCTTTCGGTCCGGTGGTGGCTTTGTCGAGTCTCTCCAACAATCTGAATCAGACGCTGGCCAGTGGAGAACGGGTTCTTTCTATATTAGAAGAAACGCCGATGGTGGAGGAAGTGCCGGGAGAAGGACTGACTGGGAAAGAGAGAGCGGAAGCTTTTCGTGGTGCAAAAGTCAGCCATGTGACTTTCGCCTATGAGAATGAAGTGATTTTAAAAGATTATTCGATCAATCTGAAACCGGGAAAGGTGATCGGAATACACGGAGCCAGTGGCAGCGGAAAATCCACGTTCTTAAAGCTTCTGATGCGGTTCTGGGATGTAAACCGGGGAGAAATCCAGGTGGATGGTCAGCCAATCAAGAGGATTCCGACCGCAGGATTGCGGGATATGGAAAGCTATGTGACTCAGGAAACGCATCTTTTTCATGATTCCATAGCCAACAATATCGCGATCGGAAAGCCTGGGGCATCCAGAAAGGAGATCATGGAAGCGGCAAAGAAGGCGTCGATTCACAATTTTATTCAAACCCTGCCGGATGGTTATGATACAAAGGTCGGCGAATTGGGAGATACCCTGTCAGGCGGAGAAAAGCAGAGGATCGGCATTGCCAGGGCTTTTCTCCATGATGCGCCCTTCCTGCTCCTCGATGAGCCCACCAGCAATCTGGATTCCCTGAATGAGGGCATTATCCTGAAATCTCTCCGTGAGTCCTGCGATAAGAAAACGGTAGTCCTTGTTTCTCACCGCCAGTCTACGATGCAGGTGGCGGACGAGGTGTACGAGATGGAAAATGGAAGAATTTCATAAAAGACAGAATGGAAGCGGCATCACTCAACGAAAAAGGATTGAGTGGTGCCGTTTTTTGACTTGTTTGGAGAAAATCGGTATAATAGAAAGAAACTCACGAGAAAGGAACGAAGAAAATGAATTATTCCGAATGTATCATAAAAGCAAAAGACCGGATCGGCAAATTCTGCAAAGCATGTCCGGAGTGTAATGGAAGAGCCTGCAAAAATCAGATGCCGGGACCCGGTTCCAAAGGGATCGGGGATACTGCCGTACGAAATTACGACAAATGGAAAGAGATCCGCGTACAGATGGATACCATCGCAGAAAACAAGCCGGTGGATACGTCTCTGGAGCTTTTTGGAAAAACGTTCCGCTATCCGGTTTTCGCAGGTCCGGTGGGAGCCGTCTCCCTTCATTACGGGGACTGTCTGGACGATGTGGCTTATAATGATATTCTGGTGTCTGCCTGTGCGGAAAACGGCATTGCCGCTTTTACCGGAGATGGCGTGGACAGTAATGTAATGGTGGCGGCTACTGCAGCCATCAAAAAAACGGGTGGCGTCGGGATTCCGACGGTGAAGCCCTGGAACATTGAGACCATTCGTGAAAAAATGGCACTGGTTCATGAGTCCGGAGCCTTTGCGGTGGCTATGGATATTGATGCGGCCGGTCTTCCGTTTCTGAAAAATATGGAACCGCCTGCAGGAAGCAAGACTGTGGAGGAACTCCGGGAGATCATCGAGATGGCCGGAACGCCATTTATTGTGAAAGGAATCATGACCGTAAAAGGGGCGTTGAAGGCGAAAGAGGCCGGAGCTTCCGCGATCATCGTTTCCAATCATGGCGGAAGAGTACTGGATCAGTGTCCGGCAACAGCAGAAGTCCTGGAAGAGATCGCGACGGCTGTAAATGGTTCCATGAAGATCCTGGTGGACGGTGGGATCCGTTCCGGCGCGGATGTATTCAAAGCCCTGGCTCTCGGTGCAGACGGCGTCGTCATTGCCCGGCCTTTCGTCACAGCTGTCTACGGCGGAGCACAGGAAGGAGTCCGCTCCTATATTGAAAAGATCGGCACAGAGCTGGAAGACACCATGAAAATGTGTGGAGTGTCCGGTTTAAAAGAGATTACGAGAGAGTGTGTCAGATAAGACTTTTTTATAACCAACCATAGAAAAAAGATAAGTCCCAGGCTCTTGCCATCGCTTTCCGGAAGGACTAAGATAGGAAGAAATAACTGCCCGAAGAGGCAAAAGGAGAATGACATCATGGATTACATAGCAAGAGAAGATGCACTGGCGTTGTTGAAGAAGTACAATAAAGATCCGTTTCATATGCAGCATGCTCTGACGGTGGAAGCTGTCATGCGATGGTATGCGAAAGAACTGGGATACGGCGATGCGGAGGAATACTGGGGCATTGTCGGCCTGCTTCACGATATTGATTTTGAACTTTATCCGGAGGAACACTGTCTGAAAGCGCCGGAGCTTCTGAGAGAAGGCGGTGTGGGTGAGGACATCATCCATGCGGTGGTATCTCATGGTTACGGAATCACGGTAGGATGCGGCGTTACTCTGGATGTGGCTCCGGAGCATGAGATGGAGAAGGTGCTTTTTGCGGCAGATGAGCTGACCGGTCTTATCGGGGCAGCTGCTCTGATGCGTCCGTCCAAGAGCACGAAAGATATGGAACTCAAATCCCTGAAGAAAAAATATAAGAGCAAGGGCTTTGCTGCCGGCTGTTCCCGTGAGGTGATCGAGCGCGGAGCCGGGCAGCTTGGCTGGGATCTGGAAAAGCTTCTCACCATGACACTCCAGGCGATGGCGGCTACGGAAGATACGATTCAGGCTGAGGTGGCGGCCGAACAGTAAAGTAATATGCCCTCTCACTATTCCAGCGCCCGGCGAAAAAAGCAGGCCCAGCTGCCGCAACTGCAGCCGGG
>OLQE01000337.1_pt1 | contig 40084 bp, 34 predicted proteins | sample 1643161 | NCBI WGS metagenome assembly OLQE01 (sample SAMEA3136650, study PRJEB25190) | human gut metagenome
TTACCGCAAGCGACCGTGGCCTCAACCGGCAACTTGGCTATCATGGCACAGCCTGCGGAAATCCGCAAGTCGACCGCGCGCCAAGCGTCGGGGCGCATCACGCGAAACCCTTGGAATAATGCCCTTTTCAGGATATTGCCTTCAGCGTGTCGCACCCTGTGCGTTCAGCGTGTCGCGCCGGCGGATTCCGGGGGTCGGAGCATCCACCGGCGCATGCCGGACGGCGTCCTCGGCGTGTCGGGTCACAGCCCGCGAGCCTTGAGCTCCGCGCAGACCTCGATGACCAGGTCGTTGGCCTCGGGCTCGCCGATGGAGATGCGGATGCCCTCACCGGGGAACACGCGGGTCGACAGGCCCCGCTCCACGAACGCGGCGGCAGCCTCGTCGGTGCGCTCCCCCAGCGGCAGCCAGAAATAGTTCGCGTACGGGGTCGGGAATTCCCACCCCTGCCCGCGCAGCGCGGCCACCACACGGTCACGTTCGGCGATGATCGCCTTCACGCGCTCGTCGAGCTCGTCCTGCGCGTCCAGCGACGCGACGGCCGCCACCTGCGCGGTTTCGGTCACGCCGAACGGCAGCGCCACCTTGCTCATGCCCTCCACCACGTCGGCGGGGGCGATGGCGTAGCCGATGCGCAGACCGGCCAGCCCGTACGCCTTCGAGAAGGTGTGGGCCACGACCACGTTCGGATACTCGCGGAACAGGTCCATCGCCACGCTCGTGCCGGCGGCGGTGTTGAACTGGATGTAGGCCTCGTCGAACAGCACGAGCACGTCGGAGGGCACGGCCTGCATGATGCGGCGCGCGTCCGCGTCCGAGATCGACGTGGAGGTGGGGTTGTTCGGGTTGTTGACGATGACCAGGCGGGTGCGCTCGTTGACGGCCGCGATCAGGCCGTCGACGTCGTGCGAGCCGTCCGGCAGGTTCGGCACCTGCACGCTGGCGGCGCCGGCGCCGGCCACGATCAGCGGGTACGCCTCGAAGCTGCGCCACGGGTAGACGATCTCGTCGCCCGGCCCGGCGACCAGGTTGATGAGCATCGTGATGACCTCGGTGGACCCGCAGCCGAGCATGATGTTCTCGGGCGCCACGCCGTAGCGCTCGGCCAGCCGCTCGACCACGGCCCAGCCGCGCATGTCCGGATAGCGGTTCATGCGGCAGGTGGCCTGCTCGGTGATGGCTTGGGCCACGCTGGGCAGGGGCTCGAAGGCGTTCTCGTTGCTGGACAGTTTGAACGTGCGCTGGCCGGGCTTGGCCGGCGCCGGCTTGCCCTGCTTGTATCCGGGGATGGTGTCAAGGATGCTGCGATGTTTGAAAGTCATGGCACCATCCTAGTCCCGCCCCGGGCGACGCCGACGTCCGTTCTCGCCATAAGAGCGACGACCGGCCCCGGATACGGACAAAGGGACGCCCCGCCACAGCGGAGCGTCCCTTGCAGTTCCGGTTGGTGACGCGGCTCAGCCGATGATGGCGAGCAGGTCACGCGAGGAGACGATCAGGTAGTCCTCGCCCTCGTAGTGCACCTCGGTGCCGCCGTACTTGGAGTACAGGACCTTGTCGCCGACCTTGACGTCCATCGGGATGCGCTCGCCCTTGTCGTCGCGACGGCCCGGGCCGACGGCCAGGACTTCGCCCTGCTGCGGCTTCTCCTTGGCGTTGTCCGGGATGAACAGACCGGATGCGGTCTGGGTCTCGGCCTCGGCCTGCTTGACGATGATCTTGTCTTCCAACGGTGTGAGTGAGATCGACACTGTGGACCTCCTCTTTCTTGATTCAGAGAGTCGATATGGTCTTCCGCGACGGAGCTCCGGACGAGAGGCTGACGATCACTCGCGCCGCCGTTCCTTCGCGCTAGGACTCATCGTAGCGCGATTATTAGCACTCTGCCAACTCGAGTGCTAACGCTGAGAGTGAACAGTGTCGGAGATCAGGCTCCACGGCGCGCCAGAATGGCGTCCAGACCGGTCCCCAGCGAGTCGCCGCTCGCCGCCGGCGCGTCCACTTCGGACACGACCTCAGCCTCGTGGAAGGAGGGCTCGATCTGCGCGTCGGTCACGGTCCGATCGGGCTCCACGGCATCGGTCACGTCCTCCCCGTCCTCATCGGCCGGGGTCTGCGGCACGGCCTTGGCCACCTGACGGGTCGAGCGGATCTCCAGGCTCTCCGGCGCGGCAGGCGCGGCGTCATAGCCGTCACGGGGCGTACCCAGCGAGAAGGAGATCAGATCCGGGGCACCGGCGGCGTCCTGCGTCCGGTCCGTTTCGACGTCGGCATCGTCCTGCGGCATCGGCTGCTCCACCGCGCCCTGCACCGGCACCACGGCGGCGGCATCCTGCTTCAGAATCCGATCGTCGGCATCGGCACGCTCCTCGACGACCACGGACTCCACATCCACCACGTCGGTATGGCGACGGCCCTCGGCACGGGCCTTCTCCCGTTCCGCCTCCTCGAGGACGCGACGGATATCGCTCTGCGCCATCGACTCCGTCGGCAAGTCCGCGGCCTCGACCCTGCGGGTCTCCTCCTTGGACGCTTGGACGGCGGACGGCACGGTGCGATCGGCCGGCCCGGCGGGACGGCCTGCGCCCTTCTTGCGACGTTCGGCCACCTTGCGCTCCCAGGCGCGGGCATGACGGGCGGCGTTGGCGCCCAGCGCCACCACCGCGGCCAGCAGCGCCGCCGGAATCAACGTGAACCAGGGGCTGAAGTGCAGCACCACCGCCAGCACGGCCACCAGGATCGTGGCGGCCAGCAGCGCCGACGCGATGATGGCGCGACGCCGCGCCGCGGCACGACGCATCCGCCGCACCTGCGCAATATGCTCGTTCATCGCCGTGGTCCTCTGCGGCTGGGTTGGCTGCATGATTGCCCCTTTCGCCTGCGGCGTACGCACATCCGAGAACTTCGTCCCGCTGTCCGCGTCCACCAGGTGCAACGACGAGGAGTATCGGTCCCCGCGATGTTCCATCACACGTTTCATACCGTTGGCCGTCCTGCGAGGCAGCCATACGGCGAGGATGAGTACGACGACCACCAGCACGACGACGGTGCTCAGCGATTCGTAACCCATATTCCACAAGAATAGGGGACTTTATTCAAACTCGCTCCATATCGTTCCGGGCGTGTCGGGCAGATATGCGGCGGGCGAAACCGTCGCCGGCGTCCTCGGCCAGCAGTGCGAACGTCTCATGGTCGCGCCAGCACCCCCGCACATACATATACGCGGTACGCCGCCCCTCGTATCGCGCGCCGATTTTCCTAGCGACCGCCAGCGAGCGCTCGTTCTCCGGCAGGACCGCGATCTCCAGCCGGTGCAGTCTGGGGCCGGTCGGGTCGGTCAGCGCCCAGTCGGCCAGCACGCCCACCGCGGCGGGCGCATACCCGTGGCCGGTCCGGTCGTGGTCGACCCAGTAGCCGACCACGCCGGTGCGCATCGCGCCGTAGCAGATCGCGCCGATCGAGATCTGCCCGACGATGCGCCCGTCATGTTCGATGGCGAAGACCACGCCTGTGCCCGCCTGCTCGTTGCGCCGCAACTGGGCGATCCACGCGTTGTAGGTCAGTCCCGGACCGTGCATCGGGTCGCCCGATTCCCATGGCGACAGCCATTCGTCGTTGCGCCAGCGCACCTCGTTCCACTCGGACGAATCCTCCGCCCTCAACGGACGCAAACGGATGTCCGGGCACCCCGGCGGCGCGGACAGATACCGCGGCATACGGATGGCGTTGCCGGACAACACCGGCCTGAGATTCTGACGTACCTTCTGGAACACGGACACGGCTCCATTCTGCCACACGCGCAATCGCACGGAGCCTGACGGCGTGACCGCGGGACGCGCTGTCAGGGCGGCGACTAGGATATGAACGGGTCGGCCGTAAGCCGCACCCGTGGAACACCTGTGGAGGATGAGCGTTGCCTACCTATCATTACCGTTGCAAGAACTGCTCCTATGATTTCACCGAGCACCAGTCGTTCGAGGACGACCCGATCACGGTCTGTCCCGAATGCGGACAGGAGCAAGTGCGCAAGATCTATTCGGCCGTGCCCATCGAATTCAAGGGCAGCGGCTTCTACCGCACTGACGGCGCGTCCAAGTCGTCGAAGTAGCGACACGCGGCGGTGTGGATAACCGGAACCGTTCGACCACACCCCCGCCTCCGGCTTGTGCCGGAGCCATACCAGTGCCCATCATGACAGCATGATGGGCTTTCTTCATATCCGGCCGCAGTCGGCCGACACCTTGCGCCGCCGGCGGTTCCGCGAGCGCTGCCGCCGGCTGTTGGCCGCGCTGTTGGCGGGCACGGCCGTGTTCGCCGCGCTGCAATGCGTGTTGGGCACCGTGGCCACGCGCCCGGTGCTGGTGGCCGTGGCGGACATCCGCCGTGGCGAGACGATTCGCGCCGAATCCGTGGCGGTCCGTGAGGCACCGGTGTCCGATCCGCTTGCACGGGCGCTCGAGACGGCACAAGAGGCGACGGGACGGGTGGCGCAGGCCGACATCGCGCGCGGTTCGCCGCTGTTGCGGGAGCATGTGGCCGACCAGCCGGTGGCCCCGCCCGGGTACACCGTGGTCGATGTCCGGCTCGCCGGCGGTTGGTCCGGGCTGATCGTCGGGCAGAAGGTGGGGTTATCCGCGGCGGGGGTGTGCGGGCAGGTCGACCCGACCGGCGCATCCGGGGCCGGGACCACGGCCGAGGTGTGCGTTGTGGCCGAGCGGGCGATCATCATGGGCCCGGCCTCGCAGGATGAGACCGGGACCGCGGTCATGCCGCTCGCGCTGCCGGCCGACGAGGCGCTGCGCCTGCTGGGGATCCAGGAGCAGGGCATGATAGTCGCCGTCGCCGGGGCGGCGTGAGACCGGGGAACTACCTGCGCGGGGTGTCGAACACGGCCCAATGCGGCGGCAGTTCGCCCAGGATGCGTTTGTCGTCGTCGGCGGCACGCTGGCGTTCGGTCTGCATGTCGCCTGGTTCGAGTTTGACGCCGTCGGCGTCGAAGCGTTCCGTGCCCTGACGCACGACGCGCTTGTGACGGCGCGGCGTGCGTCGTTCCGCCGAGTATTCCGCGCTCATCGCACGTCCCGGTACAGCTCGGCCAGACGGGCGATGATACGGTCGACTTCCTTATCCGGATTGACGAACGCGCCCACGCTCCAGACCGTCATCACCGACCATCCCAACCCCTGCATCTGCTGCATGAGCACGCGGTGGCGCTCACGGGTGGACTGGATGCTCATGAACCCGGTGTCGTCGGTCAGTACCGCCAACGCGTACGGACGGTTCTTCAGGCCCACCACCATCGGGATGCGGATGCCCTTCTTGAACCCGTAGTTCACCGCCACCTCCAGGCCGCGGTTGCGGATGCGCTCCGCCAGGTCGTTGAACAGCACGTTGGTGCCGCCGAAGAGCACCTCGGGCGTCTCCTCCTCGGGATCCAGATGCTCGGCCCATTGCAGCACCGTCTTGAGCAGCTGGGGGCCGGGCTGGTGAAGACGCTCATCGTCCAGCTCATCGGCGCCGAACGCGGCGACGATGTCCAGATGGCGGTTCGTCAGCGCCAGCGCGTCCAGCAGCATGCCCTTGCCGGCATCGGTGCTGATGGCGCCGAACTGCTGCAGGAGTCGGCCATGCGTCGTTTTGGCGTAGCTCATGGACAGGATGACGTCCGTGGTGTAGGCGCCGGTGACCTCACGGATGTCGACGAGTCGGACATGGCGCAGGAACCGCTCCATCGACTTGTTCTTGGTCGCCAGGGACTTCAGTTCGGCCCCCAGCCGCGTGCGGAACGACTCGGTCAGCGCCACCACGGTCAGTGTGTAGCCGGCCGGCACGATCGTGAAATCGGAGGCCCGTTCGGTGATCAGGCGCACAACCTCGTCGATCTCCTGCTGGCTGCTCTCCACCAGGCCGCTCGACAGCACCGGCACGCCGTTGGCCTCGACGCGGTGGAACCGCACCCGCCCCCGCTGATCGCCGCGGGTCGCGTCATAGGACAACGTGCCGTAGCCTTCGCGTTCCAGCAGCGCGGTCAGCTGAGGCGACCTGCGGGAAGGCAGCGGCCGGGTCTCGACATGGGGCAGCATGTCCGTCAGCATCGTCAGTCCCTCGCAGCTGATCGTGGGGCAATGCGCCAGAACGACCACCTGCCGGGCGCGGCTGAGGATCGTCAGCAGCTCCACGGGATGGATGTGCGCGCCGGCGTCGATCAGCACCACGTCCGAGATCGGTTCGGGATCGGTGGCGATGGTCAGCGCGGCCGGCGTGGCCACCAGCACCGGCTTGGCGGCGGCCAGGATCTCGGGATGGTCGCGGCGGATGCGGCTCAGCGGCACCTTATGGGAGCCGGCCAGCGTGGTGTGCAGCTGGTTCGACTCCTGGGTGCGGGCGAACAGCATGTCGCACAGCCGCCTCATCGACTCCTGCGCCACCATCGGGCCGATCGAGCGCACATGCTCGATATCCACCTGGGTGAACCGGTCGGAGGCGGTCTGCATGGCCAGACCGTCCTGGTTCGAGATGATCGCCGACGACCGGACGATGTCCTCGAACACCGTGGTCCACCAGGCCAGCTGCAGCTCGCCGTCCACGGCCTTGACGTCGATGCGGCGGTTGTTGAAATCGGCGACCAGCTCGTTCAGCCCGACGGTCCGGAAATCGCGCTCCAAACGGCTGCGTTCCGGCAGTGTATCCAATGCCAGACGGTCGTCGTACAACGCCTTGAGCCGTTCCTCGACCTGGTTGAGGTCCAACGCCTCCAGTTCGCCGCCCTGCGGCGTGGTGCTCAGCACGGTGTTCAGCGCCGTCAGGTTGCCGGACAGCGATTCCTGCGTCTCGATGATGGCGTCCAGATGCGGCGGCAGCACCGGCCAGCCGCCATGCGGCACGAACAGGCGCCACTGGTCGGCCTGACGGGCGACCACCTGCAGCGCGTCGTGCAGGTTCTCCACCTGCGCGCCGACACGCAGCAGGCTCTTGGCCTCCTTGACCAGGCGACGACGCTCCCAGAAGCCCAACGACGTGCCCTCGGCCTTGCGTGCGACCTTCGATTTGCTCGCCTCGATCATCGCGTCGATGTCGCGCTCGAAGATCTCCGGCTGGAACACATCCAGCACCCGGCGCAGATTCTTCAGCACGGTGACCTGGCGGCTCCACTCGTTGGCCGTGTTCGGCACGGGGAATCCGCAGGTCTGCACCACGCTGGTCACCTGCTCGCGCATGGCGGGCAGCAGTTTGAGCAGCACGTCGTTGACCCGCTGATAGGCGGTCACCGCCTCCTCCTCGGTGAACAGCGACGCCCGGTACCATGCCGTATCCGCCGGACCCGTCACGAATTCGCCGAGCTCACCCGCGCGGCGCAGCTTGGCGGACCACTCGTCCAGGTGGTCCTTCAGCGAACGGGCCGTATCCAGCGCCAGGCGCACACGCGTGGCCGGGTGGGTCGGCAGTTCGGCGATATCCGCCAGGTTCTGGATGGTCTGGTAGGCGGACACGCCCCACTCCTGGTTGACGCCGTGCAGGTCGCCCAGGTACCGGGTCAGACGCGAGCGCACGCCCACCAGCTCGTCGGAAAGCTGGTCGAATCGCGAGGTGGCCACACCGGCCTGGAACCCGACGGCGGAGATCAGCTGACGGTCGATGGTGGCGTTGGCGTTCGGCTCCGAAACATCCAGAGCCAGCGCGTCCAGTTCGTTGGCGCGCATCGCCTGCATGAAGCGGCGCTTCTGGTCGGCCACGCAGGATACGTACAGCACCGAGCGGCCGTTCATCACGCAGCGCGAGGCGATGGCGACGGCCTGTTCGGCGGTGTTCGAGCCCGCCGCGCAGTCCAGGAACAGCGAATGCCCGGCCGCGGCCATCGCGGCGGCGTACCGTGTCGTGTTGTCCACGTCGCCCGCCTCGAACTCCGCATGGGGGTCGCCGTCGAACGGGCTGTACTCCGGCAGCTTGTCCCCGCGCAGCGCCTCGACGGCGCCCTCGTCGCCTGCGATCGCATCCAGGATCGTGTTGCCGGTGGCCCCTTGCTCGCACCGTTCGATGATGCGCTGGTTCTCCAGCAGCATCTGCGTGGAGGGGTCGAAGAAGCAGCCGAGCACGATATGCCGTTCGATGGCGAAGTCGGTGAACGCACGGGAGGCCAGGTCCGTGATCGCCGCGAACACCGTGGAGGTCTCCGGCGAACCGGTGGCGTAATGGGAGCCGTCGAACAGCTCGTTCTCGTCGATGCGCACGCCGCCGGCCTGCATCTCATGCACGAACGCGGAATTCAGATGAACCCGCCCGGTGAAACGGATCACGGTCCCCTTGATCACCGACTCGCCGTGACGCTCGACCTCGACCGGGTACAGCAGCACCGGCATCTGCTTGCCCTCCCACAGGGCGATGCCCACCACCAGTGACAGTTCCGCCATGCCGCTGACACGCGCCTTGGCCGCGCGGTCATCCAGCACACGTTCCAGACGGCGCCCCGCGGCACGCAGCAGCCCGCCGTCACGGAACAGGGAATCCAACGACACCTGACCGCTGGCGAACAGCTTGGCGATGCCCGAGGGATGGGCCTGGGTCAGGTCGAGCCGTGCGGTCAGCTGGTTGGCATCCTCCAACGGCGACGGCGCCAGCTTCTCGCGGAACCGTTCCCGCCACAGGCGCAACCGCTCCAGCGCCACGCCGGTCTGCGACGTATTCTCGCTCATGACTGTTCCTCTCTCACTTCCCTACCGCTTTACGGTATTCCTGATAACCTTCGTTGCGCTCCAGGGCCGCATCGATGTCGCTGTTGCCCTGCGCGGCAAGCCACGCATACAGATCGTCGTACAGGGACGGGTTCATCGCCAGGAACGGCAGCAGCTGCGGATGCCGCGCCATCTCGAACTGCACGGTGAAGTCCCCCGTCCGCTTGGCCTCGTCCGAGGTCAGGCCGTCGACCTCCACGGACTGCTCGGCCTGGGCGAATCCCCCCTGCGACACCCGTTCGAACACGGACCCCGGTTCGAAGGCGGGCGTGTACGCCTCGTCGGACTGTTCGGCGGAGACCTCCGCCTCGGACGATTCGTCCGCCTCCGGCCCGTCCTCCATCGTCTGCTCGATGGCGGGTTCGGTGGCGGGTTCGGTGGCGGTCATCGCGGTGAACACCAGCGGGGCGCTGTCCCGCGCGTCCTCGCCGTCAGCGGACGGCTGCGGATCCTGCACGTCCGGCAGCGCCTGCGCAGGCATCTGCCCGGCCTCTTCCACGGCTTCGCCGTCCTGCGCGGGCTCGGCCTGCCCGTCATCATCCCTGGCGGTCTCGTTCCGGGTGTCGGTCAGATCCCACACGGAATCGGTCACGGCGCGCTCCTGGCCTTGGGGCTCGACGTCGTCGGCTTCGGGTTCCTCCACGTTCTGCGCGTCCACGAACAGATCGCGGGGGGCTTCGTCCTCCGGAGTCTCGGGCGAGATCGCCAACGGCACGGCCTCGTCCATCGCCGCCGGACGGAACGCCTGATACTGCGCGACGTCCAGCTCGTGCGCGCGGTCACGCACACGGTCGGCGCGGAACATGGTGGTCGGTTCCCCGGCCCGCAGGTTCAGGATATCGTCGACGGACATATCGGCCGCGTCGGGCTCCTGATGCACCTCGCCCACAACATAGTCGAACAGGTCCGGCACGGCGGAGGCGGATTCGCTCTCCGCCGGCGACTCGGTCCTCGTGAAGACCACCGGCACGTCACCGAACTGCATGCGCGCCGGCGAACCGGGCAGCAGGAACTCCACGTTCTCCGGCAGGCGCATCAGCTCGCCATCCTCACGCACCACGTATGTGCCGTTCGTGGAACCGAGGTCGCGCAGACTCGCGGAACCGTTCTCGGACACGCTGAACACCGCGTGACGCTTGGACATCGACCGGGTGTCGTCCGGTATCTCCAACCGGGACATGCCATCGTCGGCGAGGGGACGCAGGGGCTTGCGCCCGATCTCCACGCTCTGCGAGCATTCGAGGTGCCCGACTTCGGCGCCATTGACGCTGATCACCCACTGCTGCATCGTTCCGTCGTTCACCGGTTCGCCTTCCTTTCGCCAAGACACACGTGGCCACACTATCTGCCATTGTGTCATGCTTCACCGCGCCGTGGCGGATTATCGGCCCATCATTAACAACTTCCGTCCATTGTAGATACCCCAAGCGGACGGTTCCATCCGCGCGTGCGGCGCGCCCGGCCCGGATACGAGCGGACCCCGCCGCATACAGCATGCGAACGGGGTCACACCATGTGAAATGTTGCGGTCTGCGACCGCGCAAATCACTTGAGCTCGACGGTGGCGCCAGCCTCTTCCAGCTGAGCCTTGGCCTTCTCGGCGTCTTCCTTCTTGGCCTTCTCGAGAACCGGCTTCGGAGCGCCGTCCACGAGAGCCTTGGCCTCGGCCAGGCCCAGGGAGGTGATGGCACGCACGGCCTTGATGACCTGGATCTTCTTGTCGCCGACGGCGGACAGGATGACGTCGAACTCATCCTTCTCCTCCTCGGCCGGGGCGGCGGCGCCCGGAGCGGCGGCAACGGCGACGGCGGCCGGAGCGGCAGCCTCGACGTCGAACTTCTCCTCGAAGGCCTTGACGAACTCGGAGAGCTCGACGAGGGTCATCTCACCGAAAGCCTCGAGCAGCTCTTCATTGGTGTACTTAGCCATAATGGCTTCCTTTCAATACTTGGCGGCGGTGAAGTGGAACCCGCCACCGAATAAACCTTGTTGTTTTTCAGTTGTTGAAGCGTGGTGATTCATGCGGCGAGCCGCAGGTGAATCAGGCAGCCTTCTCCTGCTTCTCGCGAAGCGCGTCGATCGTACGCACGGCCTTGGTCGGCAGGGCGTTGAACAGGTACGCGGCCTTGGCCATCGTAGCCTTGACGTCGCCGGCGAACTCGGCGAGCAGCTGCGGGCGGGACTTGAGATCCGCCAGCTTCACAGCACCCTCGGCATCGTAGACAGTGCCGTCAGCGGCGGCACCCTTGATGACCAGGGCCTTGTTTTCCTTGGCGAAGTCACGGATGATCTTCGCAGCCTCAATGAAGTCACCCTTCACGAAGGTGATGGCGGTCGGGCCGGCGAGAATCTCGTCGAGGCCCTCGATGCCTGCTTCCTTGGCGGCGATGCGAGCCAGCGTGTTCTTAGCCACGGTGTAGGAAGTATCGCGGCCTAGCTTTTCGCGCAGATCGGAGATCTGCGGAACGGTAAGCCCGCGGTACTCGGTCAGGTAGACGGCGTCAGCGTTACGGAACTGCTCCGTAAGCTGCGCGACCACCGCTTCCTTTTCGGGCCTCTTCATGGCGTTCCTTCCTAAGTCGGCCGTTGACTTGTCCGGTCCGGAACGCATTTGCCGGGACTTGTGCCGTTCAGGCAACAAAAAAGCCCTGCGCACAGGCAGAGCAATAACCATCCGCAAGCTCACTTGCGTGACCCTTGCGGGCCGATATCTCTCAACCTGCGCTGGCTTGGCGAACCAAACTTCGGGAATCCGCTTGCGCGCACTCCAACCAACGGTCTGTGGTTTACAAGAAAGAAAAGATACACGCCCGGGGCGACTGTGCGCAACCCGGGCGTGTCGTGATATGTTCATTTGACGCTGGAATCCGCTTCTTTTCTTTCTTTCTCTATCACCAGATTTCTTAAAGCATCCTTATCCAGATAAACACCGTCCTTTTTATCTTTTGAAATCAGTATCGTCCTTTTATCCGATTCAAATACAAACGGTACGCCACGCGCAAGCAGTACACTTGATCTTTGCGATAAATTCGCCGTTTCATCATTATTATTAATAAAGAAATCGTCGTTTTCATAAAGAAAATCATCGGACGAACTGCCATGCACAACCACTCCAGCTTGCGTAGCTGGAATATCACGACTAAGTAGTATGCGTGCTACCGCACGAGGATTCGAACGCACAACCGACGCAATATCACCGTATGTAGTAACTTTGCCATCATGAATCAAACCAATTAATTCTATAACTTTTTCTCGAGTAGTTTTCTTATCAAAAAGCAAACCCTGATTCATCTCAGAATCATTCTCGCCATCTTTATTTTCCATCGATTCATCAGTGTTTGTCTTTTGATCAGAACATTCCTCATTAGGAGCATTTTGATCGAAATATTCTTCGCCAGGAGCAAAATAATCACTACACCGATCCAACCAGACAATTACTCGTACCTGACATTCGTCTGCGGAATTGAATTTATTAAAAAAGAAAGAATTTTTCTTATCTGAAATATATTCATTCAGTTTTAATAAATTTGTCGTATTCACCACATCTCTTGGTACTTGACGTTTAGTATTGTCAAGAAACACTCCTATTCGGCAATTATTTTCCTCAGTGCCATATTTCTTTTGCAATTGATAAATTTCCCACGTAGTTCCTGTATAGTTTTCTCTTTTTTCTTCTTCCTCCCCTTTCCTTTCGTCTTTATCTTCGTCTTTGTCTTTGCCTTCATCTTTATCTTCCGCAGGTAGGGGAGAACCAAGACTATCACGGAATATCGCTAGCAAAGCATCGGCATTACTTGTAATCTGATCATCGACAATACCTTGCGCGGATTCATATGCAGAATACGCAGAAGAAACATTTTCACGCCAAATTACAGGAATGAATATAACGCGCTTCTGTAAACCTCGTTGATAATTCCAAACGCGCACAGCCTTTTGAATTCGTGATTCTACTTTTTCATTCAAATCCCCCGGAGCGGAAATCATCAACACAACCGGCTTTACCCAATTTTCCGAATCACTCATAACTCGCCCCCGCTTAACGGAAAACCCTTATCTACAAATCATAATGATGTGTAGATTTCTATTTCTATTTATATTATCACAACCGTAAATTAATAAAACTCAATCCATCATGCTTTTTTGTTTAACTTTCATGATTCACGTCCTCTCGTCATTACATATAGGTAGGGGGCTCCGCACCAGCCACAGCGCAGCCCCCTGCATTCATTCGTTATTTTTCAAACAAGCAACGCCTGGAGCACGAAGTCGAGGATGAACAGCGCGGCGACCGTCCAGATCACCGGGTGCACGTCCTTGGCCTTGCCCTTGCAGCTCATCACGATGCAGTAGGTGATGAAGCCGCCGGCGATGCCGTAGCTGATCGAGTAGGAGAAGGCCATGAACACGGCGGCGAAGAACGCCGGAATCGCCTCGGAGATCTCCGACCAGTCGATCTCCTTGAGGCTCGAGGCCATCATGCAGCCGACGATCACCAGCACACCGGCGGTGGCGGCGGACGGCACGGCGGAGATCACCGGGGACAGGAACGCGGAGATCGCGAAGCAGGCCGCCACGACCACGGAGGTCAGACCGGTGCGGCCGCCCGCGCCGATGCCGGCGGCGGACTCGACGTAGGTGGTGGTGTTCGAGGTGCCGCAGATCGCGCCGATGGAGGTGGCGATCGAGTCGGCGAACAGGGCCTTGTCCATCTTGGAGCTGAAGCCGTGGCCGGATTCGAGCGACTGCTCGTCCTCCTCGGAGAAGATGCCGGTGCGGCGGCCGGTGCCGATGAACGTACCGATGGTGTCGAAGGTGTCGGACATCGAGAACGCGAAGATCGTCACGAGCACGAGCGGGAGCTTGGCCGGGTCGGAGAACAGAGCCGGGAAGCCTTCGGCGGAGAAGATCGCGCCGAAGGTCTGCGGCAGCTGGGAGAAGGTGTCGGAGATCGACACGGAGTCGGCCATCGAGGTCACGCCGAACGGGATGCCGACCACGGTGGTGATGGCGATGGCCAGCAGCAGGCCGCCCTTGACCTTGAGCACGGTGAAGGCGATGGCGAGCACGAGGCCGATGAGGAACACCCACAGCACCGGGTTGTTGAATGTGGCCAGGCCCGGGGTGGCCCCGACGGCGGAGGTGGTCTCGGCGTCCGGGGTGAAGGTGATGAGGTCCACGTTCAGCATGCCGACATAGGCCACAAACAGACCGATGCCGCCGCCGATCGCATGCTGGAGCATCGGCGGGATGGACTTGATGATCATCTTGCGGATCTTGGTGACCGTGATGATGATGTTGATGATGCCGCACAGGAACACCATGCACAGCGTCTGCTGCCAGGTGAAGCCCAGGCCGAAGCAGACGGTGTAGGTGAAGAACGCGTTCAGGCCCATGCCGGCGGCCTGGGCATACGGAACGTTGGCGAACAGGCCCATGACCAGGGTGCCGATGATCGCCGCGATGATGGTGGCGAGGAACACGCCGCCCCACGGCATGCCGGTCTGGCTCAGGATCTGGGGGTTGACGACGATGATGTACGCCATGGCGAAGAACGTGGTCAGGCCGGCCAGGATTTCGGTCGAGACCGTCGTGCCGTTCTCCTTCAAATGGAAGAACTTCTCCATTGTGCTCTCTTCTTCTTGTGATTCCTTGGATTTGAGCGGGCAGCCAGCCCGCGTGAGGTTGCTGCGACTCACCCCGGGAACCGTCCCGGGACGAGCTTCACCATAGCACCGGGCGGGGTCAGGCGGTATAACACAGAAAAACCGCCCTGCGGGAACAGGGCGGTTTGGGCAAACATGGACGGCCATGCGGCCGCCCAAGCCTGGTTGCGGGCGCCGATCAGCCGAAACGGCCGGAGACGTAGCGCTCGGCCTCTTCGTTCTGCGGGTTGTTGAACATGGTGGCGGTATCGGTGAAGTACTCCAGGTGGCCCGGCTGGCCGACGGCCTTCAGGTTGAAGAAGCCGGTGTAGTCGGCGATACGGGCGGCCTGCTGCATGTTGTGGGTCACGATGACGATCGTGTACTCGTTCTTCAGCTCGTTGATCAGGTCCTCCACGGCCAGCGTGGAGATCGGGTCCAGAGCGGAGCAGGGCTCGTCCATCAGCAGGACCTGCGGGTGCACGGCCACGGCGCGGGCGATGCACAGACGCTGCTGCTGACCGCCGGACAGGCCGATGCCCGGGTTGTCGAGACGGTCCTTGACCTCGTTCCACAGGTTGGCGCCGCGCAGGGCCCACTCGACCAGGTCGTCGGCGTCGGACTTGGAGATCTTGCGGTTGTTCAGGCGCACGCCGGCGAGCACGTTCTCGCGGATGGACATCGTCGGGAACGGGTTCGGGCGCTGGAAGACCATGCCGACGTCGCGGCGGACCTCGACCGGGTCGACGTCCTTGGCGTACAGGTTGCGGCCTTCGAGCAGCACCTCGCCCTTGACGTGGGCGCCGGGGATGATCTCGTGCATGCGGTCGAGCGTGCGCAGCACGGTCGACTTGCCGCAGCCGGACGGGCCGATGAAGGCGGTGACCTTGTTCGGCTCGATGTTCAGGTTGACATCCTCGACGGCCAGGAAGTCGCCGTAATAGATGTTCAGATGGTTAACATCAATGCGTTGTCCCATTGTTTTTCCTTATTTCCTAGGGCAGCTTGTTACGGCTTACCGTTCCGTCTTGACGGCGAAGACCTTCGCCACGATGCGGCCGATCAGGTTCAGGATCAGCACGATGAGGATCAGGGCCAGGGCTGCGGCCCAGGAGCGTTCCATCGGGATGGTGGTCACGCAGCTGGCGTCGGCGCTGGCCGGGCAGTTCGCGTTGAGCTTGCTGTACTCCTGGTAGACGTACACCGGTAGGGTGGTCATCTGTCCGCCGAACAGGTTGAAGTTCGTGTTCACGATGTAGCCGGCGGTCATCAGCAGCGGGGCGGTCTCGCCGACCACGCGGGCGATGGCCAGGATGGCGCCGGAGACGATGCCCGGCAGGGCGGTGCGCAGCACGATCTTGGTGATCGTACGCTGCTTGGTGACACCCAGCGCGTAGGAGGCCTCGCGCAGATCGCCGGGGACGATCTTGAGCATCTCCTCGCACGACTTGACCACGGTCGGCAGCATCAGCAGCGAGAGGGCCACGGAGCCCTGGAAGCCGCTGGTGGAGCCGGGGCCGATGAGGATCGTGAACATCGAGAACGCGAACAGACCGGCCACGATGGACGGGATGCCGCTCATGACGTCGACGAGCAGGGAGATCGACTTGGCGAGCTTGCCGCGGTTGGAGTACTCGACCAGGTACACGGCGCACATCAGGCCGATCGGAATCGAGATGACCATGGCGCCCAGCGTGATCTCCAGCGTGCCGATGATGGCGTGGAGCACGCCGCCGTAGCCGCCGGACGGGGTCGGGTTGCCGCCGACCACGCCGGTCATGTTGTGGGTCAGGAAGTCGAGGTTGAACCGCTTGATGCCGTTGGCGATCGTGGTCCACAGCACCGAGACCAGCGGGATCAGCGCGATGATGAAAGCCAGCGCGATGAGCACGCGCATCGCCATGTCCTTGCGCTTGCGCGCGGCGATGAACGAGCGGGTCGGCTTAAACTTGTCGAAGTCGATGACGGGGGCCTTATCCATGGGGGTGTTCTGTGCTGCGGTCATCATGCGCTCGCTTTCTCGGTGATCTTACGGCCCACGTAGTTGACCACGAAGGTGATCACGAACAGCACCAGGCCGGTGCCGATGAGTACGGACACGCCGAGGTCGTTGGCTTCGGGGTACTGGGCCGCGATGTTGGCGGCGATCGTCTGGTTCTGCGAGGCCTGCAGGATCTTGAACGAGTAGTTGAGTCCCGGCGACAGGATCATCAGCACGGCCATGGTCTCGCCGAGGGCGCGACCCAGGCCGAGCATGGAGGCGGAGACGATGCCGGAGGCGCCGAACGGCAGGACGGCGAGCTTGATCATCTCCCAGCGGGTGGCGCCGAGGGCCAGGGCGGCCTCCTCCTGAAGACGCGGGGTCTGCAGGAAGATGTCGCGCGACAACGAGGTGATGATCGGCAGGATCATGACGGCAAGCACCACCGACACGGTGGCCACGGTGCGCGACGGGTTCGCGGCAGGGCCGGCGAACAGCGGGATCCATCCCAGATAGGTGGCCACCCAATTCCAGAACGGGAAGATGGCCGGGACCAGCACCAGGCCGCCCCACAGACCGTAGATGACGGAGGGGATGGCGGCGAGCAGGTCGACCACGTAGCTCAGCACGGTGGCCAGGTTCTTGGGGGCGTAATGAGAGATGAACAGCGCGATGCCGATCGAGATGAAGAACGCGATGATCAGCGACAGCGCGGAGACGAGCACGGTGCCGAACAGCAGCGGACCCACGTAGGTCCAGAAGTTGCTGGCCTTGCCGCCGGTGAAGTTGGAGATGGTTTCGCTGTTGGCCTGCTGGTCGCCGCCAATCAGCGGCCAGGCGCGGAACAGCAGGAACACGGCGACGGCGGCGAGCACCACGAGAATCAGGATGCCGCAGGCGTAGGCGACGCCCTTGAACACCTTATCCGCGGTCTTGCCACCGGCCGGTTCGGCCGATTTGACTTGTGAACTCACAGGTTCTCCTTCGATCTGCGGCGGGCTCCGGACATATCGGCGGCCCGCGCCGCATTGTGGTTTGACTCGCTTCGAGCCGCAGCCGCCGATAGCGACTGCGGCCCTGGGCTGAAGCGAATGGTTGTCACCTGGGTCTAACCATAGCGGCAACCATTCTTATGTCACTCGGTTTCGATCGCGTCGATGGACTGCATCACGGTCTCGCGCAGCGAGTCCGGCAGCGGCGCGGAGCCGGCGTTCTGGGAGGCGGTCTGCTGGCCTTCCTCGCTGACCACATAGGTCAGCCAGGACTTGACGAACTTGGCGGTGTCGGCATCCTCGTACGCCGGGCAGGCGATGTCGTAGGAGACCAGCACGATCGGGTAGGCGCCTTCGGCGGAGGTGTTGTGGTTCAGCTTGACCACGACGCGGTTCTCGCCCTCGGCGGAGGAATCAAGCTCGGAGTCGTCGATGACCTTGGAACCGGCCTCGGCGGAGATCTCCACATATTCCTCGCCGACCTTGACGGCCACGGTACCCAGATCGCCGACCTGGGAGAAATCGGCGTAGCCGATGGTGCCATCGGCCTGCTGCACGGTGGAGATCACGCCCGAGGTGCCCTTGGCGCCCTGACCGACCTCGTTCGGCCAGTTCTCGCTCAGCTCATACGGCCAAGCGTCCGGCACGGTGTCGATGAAGTAGCTGACGAAGTTCTGGGTGGTGCCGGACTTGTCGGAGCGGTGCACCACGGTGATCGGGGTGGCCGGCAGTTCGAGATCCGGGTTCTGGTCCTGGATGGCCGGATCGTTCCAAGTGGTGATCTTGCCGTCGAAGATCTTGGCGATCGTCTCGGCGTCCATGTTCACGTGCTTGCCCTCGTCCGAGACACCCTTCAGGTTGAACACCACGGCAATCGGGGAGATGTAAACCGGGATATCGAACGCGGTGCCGCTGGCGCACACGCTCTTGGACTGCTCGATCTGGTCGGCGCTCAACGCGGCGTCGGAGCCGGCCCACGCGGTGGCACCGGTCAGGAAGGTGCTCACGCCCGCGCCGGAGCCGGACGGATCGTAGCCGATCTTGGCATCCGGATTGGTGCCCTGGAAGCCGGCGACCCAAGCCTCAACGGCGGCCTGCTGCGAGGAGGCGCCCGCACCCTTGAACTCGCCGGAGATGGCCTCGCCGGAGGTGGTGCTGCTCGCGTTGTCGCCGGTCGGAGCGGCGGTGTTGTCGCCGCAGGCGGCCAGGGCGGTCAGCATGGCCACGCCGGAGAGCACGGCGATGGAGCGGGTCAGAAGATTCTTGCGCATGATGTGTTCCCTCTTATCAGATTCTTGCCTGCGGCCCTCGGCCGCGGCGCTTTTCTTCATGGCACTATCCAGCCTATGGGCGTTTTCGCGGGTCGATGACCGAAATCGGTGAACGGAAGATGAACAGTTAGACAAGCTCGGCCACTGGGAATGACGTAGCCGTCCGGCAAGGCTACACACGGAGGCGCGCAATGGCGTCGTTCCGATGCCCCGGCATCGACCGCGGCTACGCCGACGCCGCCACGGCAGCGCGCCCGTCCGGATTGCACGTCATCCCCCCCATACGCGTGACGGCCCCTCACCCGATGATGATGATGAGGGGCCGTCACGCACGATTGGCTTCACGGGACTACTCGGGGTCGGCGATCTTGTAGCCGAGGCCACGCACGGTGGTCAGATACCTCGGGTGCGCCGGATCCTCCTCGATCTTGGCGCGCACGCGCTTGACGTGCACGTCGAGCGTCTTGGTATCGCCCACGTAATCCGAGCCCCAGATGCGGTCGATGAGCTGGTGGCGCGTCATCACGCGACCCTTGTTCTGCATCAGGTATTCGAGCAGTTCGAACTCCTTGAGCGGGAAGAACACGTTCTCGCCGCGCACGGTGACCTGATGCTGCCCCACCAGCATCGAGACGTCGCCACAGACCAGCGGCACGTCGTCATCCGCGGCCCCAGCCCCCTCGCCGGCGAGCTGATTGCGGCGCAGCACGGCACGGATGCGGGCCAGCAGTTCGCGGAACGAATACGGCTTGGTCACATAGTCGTCGGCGCCGATCTCCAAGCCGACCACCTTGTCGATCTCCGCGCTCTTGGCGGTGAGCATGATGATCGGCACACGGCTCTGTTCGCGGATGCGCCGGCACAGCGCGATGCCGTCGATGCCCGGCAGCATGAGGTCGAGCAGCACCAGGTCAATGCCGCCCTTGGTGAACAGCTCCAAACCCTCCTCACCGGTCGCCGCCGCCGAGACGCCATACCCTTCGCGCGTGAGCTGGTAGACCAGCGGCTCGCGATAGGATTCCTCGTCTTCCACGATCAGGATGCGCGTCATGTATTGTCCCTCGATAGTTGCTGTAATGCCTGTCTTATATGTGTCATCGTACCGGCCGTTGCGGCGCGGTATCCATCGTTCCGCGAACTACGTAATTTTCGGCCCGGGCTACGCGGTGGGCGAATCGCCGCCCGCAGGTTGTTCGGCCTGTTCAACCCGTTCAGCCCGTTCGGTCTGTTCGACTTGCCCAACCTGTTCGGTCCTTTCGGGCTGTTCGGCCTGTTCGGGCGTCTCCCCTTGCTCGGTCCGTTCGGCTTGCTCGGCCTGTCCCGGATTCGGTGCCACCGGCAGTTCCACGGTGAAGGTGGACCCCTCCCCCTCGCGCGACCATACGGCGATCGTGCCGCCGCACTCCTGCACGCAATGCCGGGTGATCGCCAGCCCCAGCCCGGAGCCTCCGGTTTCGCGCGAGCGCGCCGGATCGACCCGATAGAACCGCTCGAAGATGCGGTCCAGCGAATGCGCGGGGATGCCGATGCCCTGATCGACCACACGGATGCGTACCTTGCCGTCGGAAACGTCGACGCCCACGCTCACCGTCGTATGTTCCGGCGAGTAGTGGATCGCGTTCTCGACCAGGTTCTTGATGGCCGTGGTGAACGGCTCGTGCCCGACCACCACCGTCACGTCGTCCGTCGGCACCTCCGCCGTATCGAGCGGCAGCACACGCCCGTTCAGCGACAACACGATGCCGATGTGCTTGGCCTCGGCCTGCACCTCATTCGCGGCGATCGACTCGCGCACCATCGCAATCACCGACTGCGGCCTGGCGTCCGCCATCGCCGAGGCGTCCTGCGCGCGCTGCAGCTCGATCAGCTTGTGCACAAGCTCGGTCAGACGATGCGATTCCTTCTCGATCCGCCCCGCGAAGTACCGCACGGCGTCGGGATCGTCGGCGGCGTCGCCGATCGTCTCGGCCAGTAGCGAGATTGCTCCGGACGGGGTCTTCAACTCGTGGGAGACGTTCGTCACGAAATCGCGACGCATCGCCTCGAACCGCCGCTGCTCGCCCATATCCCGCAGGAAGATCGCATACATACCGTCCGAGATAGCGCCGATGCGCACCCGCAGATACAGGGTGTCCGTCGGCACCGTCTCGCCGGCGCGCAGGCCCCGACCGTCCGCCTCGCCGCGCGTTCCGACGCCCGGCAGCGTGATCCGCATCTCGCGTTCGCGCACACGGCCGTCGGCGGCGACCAACGCCAACACCTCGCCGATATCCTCGGACACCAGCCGGCCCTGACGCACCAGATTCAACGCCGCGGCCTTGTCGCTGACATAGGCCGCCGACCCACCGGCGTCGGCGACGATCAGCGCGTCCGGCATCACCTCGACGAACCGTCGTTCGGTCTGCGATGCCGAGGTGTCCGAGTCGAACAGGCTGCGTCCGCCGTTTCCCGCCGCCGGACGCGCGTCCAGCTCGCCCCGTTCGCGCCCGCGACCGTACGCCACGGCCGCGGCGAGCAGGACCACGGCCACCATGGCCGCGATCAGCAGCGCGATCTGCCAGTTCTCCATCGTCGATGAGCCTTCCCCGATGCACTACGTAGTCTTGAGACTAGCGTAGCGGGGTGCGGGGCCGGGTGCGAGCGCGGTACCGAATATCCACCGTCGGTTTGCCGAAAGTTCACCTACCGACGGCCATGACCGCCCCGGACGCGCGGATGGATTGCATCACGGCCACACCATGCCGTTGGCGCGAACCACGCAGGCGACGGTACGGGCGGATCACAGGTGACGCAGGATGTCGACGGTCAGCTTGGCGGCTGTGTCGGCGTAGGCGGAGATGTCGAAGGTGCGGAACTCCTCGTAGTCGGTGTCAGCGTTGTCGCTCAGCGCGCGGATGACCAGTGCGGGCACGTCGTTGCGGGCGGCCACGTGCGCCACTGCGGCGCCCTCCATCTCCACCGCGTCGGCGCCGGTGGCTTCGATGACGGCGTTCACCTGTTCCGGGGTGTCGACGAAGTAGTTGCCGGAGGCGATGGTGCCGGTGATGTGGGTGATGCCCATCCGTTCGAGCGCGGCACCGGCCACGGCGAGCAGGCGCGGGTCGGAGTGGAACTCGGCGACCTGCCGGTCCGGGGTGCCGGGCTTCCACTGGCCGACCAGACGCATGTCAGTATCCAGGTAGCGCAGCGTGCCGCCGAGGACCACGTCGTTGATGTGCAACGCCTTGTTGAGGTTGCCGGCGATGCCGGAAAAGATCACCGCGTCGGGATGGCACAGGTCGATGAGGTACTGCGTGGTGGCCGCCGCGTTGACCAGGCCCATGCCGCCGACGGTGGCGGCGACATTGATTGTTCCGCCGTCCTCAGCGGTCAGCGTGCCGCGGACCACGTCCAGGCTGGCGGCGGCGATGTGGGTGGCGTCCTCGAGGGAGTCGGCGATATGCGCGACTTCCTCCTCCAAGGCACCGATGATGGCGACGGTGGTCATGGTGGCTCCTGTTCTCGGTTGGCCGGATTGCGATGCGTCCAGCCTACACCGGAGCCTGGCGCGCGAGTTGCCCGCGGTACGGAACGGGCGTATATCGTTTTTTGATTGTTCGGTACCACGTCAGGCGCGACGGGCCGCGACCGCACGGGCCAGTTCGCGCAGCAGGTCTTCGGTGTCGGGCCAGGAGATGCAGCGGTCGGTGATCGACCGGCCGTAGATCAGCGTGTCCAGCGGACCGGCGGGCTGACTGCCGCCTTCGATGAAACTCTCCATCATCAGGCCGGCGATGTCCGGCTCCCCCGCCGCGATGCGGGCGGCCAGCTCACGCACGACCTCGGCCTGCCGGTGCTCGTCCTTGCCGGAGTTGCCATGCGAGCAGTCCACCACCAGGCCGCAGACGGCGGCCGCACCCTCCGGCATCTCAGCGCGCGCCTCGGTCATCGCCGCCGCGATCGAACCGGCGTCGTAGTTCGGGCCATGGCTCGACCCGCGCAGCACCACATGGCAGTCGGGATTGCCCAATGTTTCGACCACGCAGGCGCGACCCAAATGGTCCACGCCGAAGAACCCGTGCTGCTGCGAGGCGGCGTAGCAGCCGTTGATCGCGGCCTTGACCGAACCGTCGGTGGCGTTCTTGAAACCGATCGGCATCGACAGGCCGCTGGCCAGCTGACGGTGGATCTGGCTCTCGGTGTTGCGGGCGCCGATCGCGCCCCAGCTCACCGCATCGGCGATGTACTGCGGACTGGTGGGCTCCAGGAACTCGGTGGCGGCGGGCACGCCCTCGTCCAGCACGCTCAGTAGCACGCGGCGGGCGAGCAGCAGTCCCTTGCGGATGTTGTGGCTGCCGTCGATGTCCGGATCGTTGATCAGGCCCTTCCAGCCGACCGTGGTGCGCGGCTTCTCGAAGTAGACGCGCATGACGATGAGCAGCTCGTCCTTGAGTTCGCCATTCAATGCGGCCAGTCGGCGCGCATAGTCGAGCGCGGCCTTCGGGTCATGGACCGAGCATGGGCCGACGATCACCAGCAGACGATCGTCGCGGCCGTGCAGCACGTCACGGATCGCGTCGCGGGATTCGACCACCACGCGCTGCGCGTCCTCGGACAATGGCATATCGGCAAGCACCTGGGCGGGTGTGGGCAATGGTTCGATCTCCACCACACGGCGGTTGACGATACGGCTGACGCCGACCTGATCCTCCCAACGCGGCACGTCGGTCTCGATCAGCGGATTGCCGCCCTCGCGGATGACTTTACGGATCGCCTCGACGTCCTCGGGACTGTTCAACGGCTGCGGTTCCGGCTGCATGCACACCCTCCTCCTTGCATCTGCCACCACAATAGCAGCCCCAATACAAGCCCACTGGCCTTCCGCCTGAGGTCACACCATTCGCCACAACCCGCGTCCCATGCGCGTGTTGTCGCACGAAGACGACAACACGGACGGGGACGGGACCTAGGCCAGGGCGCGACGGGCGGTGACGGCATCGGCCAGGGTGCGCAGCAGCTGCTCGGTGCGCTCCCACGGCACGCAGGCGTCGGTGATCGACTGGCCGTAGACCAGCTGGTCCAGCGGGGCCGGCTTCTGGTGGCCGCCCTTCAAGAAACTTTCCATCATCACGCCGAGGATGCCCTGCTCGCCTTGGGCGATGCGGGCGGCGATCTCCTCGACCACCTCGGCCTCACGGTTCTCGTCCTTGCCGCAGTTGCCGTGCGCGGCGTCGATGACCAGACCGTGTTCGCTCGGCCCGGACGCCTTGGACGCCTTCAGCGCCTCGAGGGCCGCGGCGACCGATTCCGGATCGTAGTTCGGACCGTGGGAGGAGCCGCGCAACACCAGATGGCAGTCGGGATTGCCCTTGGTCTCCGCGGAGATGACGCGGCCGTCCAGATTGATGGACAGGAAATGATGCTCGAACGCCGAGGTGTAGCAGGAGTCGGCGGCCGCCTTGATGGAGCCGTCGGTGGAGTTCTTGAAGCCGATCGGCATCGACAGGCCACTGGCCAGCTCGCGGTGCACCTGGCTCTCGGTGTTCCGCGCGCCGATCGCGCCCCAGCAGATCAGGTCGCACAGGTACTGCGGGGTGATCGGGTCCAGCCATTCGATGGCGGTGGGCAGGCCCATCGACAGCACATCGGTCAGCACCTTGCGCGCCAGCCACATGCCCTTGCGGATGTTGAACCGGCCGTCGAGATCGGGATCGTTGATCAGCCCCTTCCATCCGATCGTGGTGCGCGGCTTCTCGAAATACGTGCGCATGACGATGACCAGACGGTCATTGAGCTCCCGGTTCACGGCGGCGAGCCGTTCGGCGTACTCGTGCGCCGCCTTCGGATCATGGATCGAACAGGGGCCCACGATCGCCAGCAGGCGGTCGTCCCGGCCGTGCAGCACGTCACGGATCTCCTGACGGGAGCGCAGCACCAGATCGCCCATCTCGTCGGTCAGCGGCAGTTCACGCAGGAACGCACGCGGCGCGGGGATCGGATCCAATTGGCGGATGTTGACGTCGACCGTCTCGGGAAAGACGGCGCGCTCATCCAAACGATGCTCGTCCTCGGAACTGTCCGGACCACGCAGACCCGCCATCCTTCACCTCTCTTCATCATGGCGATGCGACGCACCGCCTACGGTCATACTGAACACCCCACCATAATAGATGGGCCCGGAATACGGAAACCCGCCGACTGCATCGTGGGATGCAACCGGCGGGTCATCACCGCCCGATTGGGCTCATGGAAGAGCCGACTGGGCCCTTCCCGATTCGAAATCAGGCCAAAGCGCCCATCGGATCCCAAGCGGGCAGGGCGATGGCGGGCTCTTCGAGGGCCTTCTGGTACTCCTCGGGGAGCATGCTCTTGGGCACGGCCACCTCGTAGACGAACTCGGTGAACCAGTCGTCGCTCATCGTGAAGTAGCCCTTGTCGGCGATCTTGTCGCCCCAGGAGTTCTCCACGCGCCAGCGGCGGGTGGTGGTGCCGTCGTCGTCAACGTCCACGCCGACGAAGGCCATGGCATGGTTCATCGCGGAGTCGCCGAAGCGCACGCGCTGCTCCTTGTCCAGGTCGAAGTCGAAGCCGTAGACATGGCCGTATTCGAACAGGTCCGTGGCCCAGGCACCGGATTCGCGATCCATCATCGGGCCGCAGTCGGCGCCGAACCACACCGGGATGCCCTGCTCGGACAGGATGCGGCGCACGCAGTCCTTCATGAACTGGTTCGGCACGTTGAGGTACTCGGTCGGGTCGCCACCCGCCACGTTGCCCAGATGCTCGATGGCGATCTTCTTGCCCTTCGGATGCTCGGTGCGCGGATCGTCGACCAGGCACACGTAGTCCTCGAGGCCGGCGTCCACGTACTTGTTCCAGAACTCGACGGGCGTGATCTCGCCGTCGCGATGGAACTCGCCCTGCTCGTCGGCCCACTCCCAGTCGAAGCTCTTCGGCGGCTCGCCCAGGTGGATCGTCAGGATGCGGTGGCCGGCGGCCACGCCCTCGGCCACGATCTCGTCGATCTTCGACGGGTCGGCGAACATGCGCGCCACCTCGGTGTGCAGCATCGAACGCAGCTGGGTGTTCATCGGGCCGGTGTTCTTGGAGGACTCGGTCTCCGGGAACAGGTCCTTGGGTACGGCGCCGTACTTCTTGTAGATGTTCATCGCCATCGTCCACTGGCCGCCGTCACCCATCACGTCGGCGAGCAGGTGCTGCGCCAGACGGGAGTCGGCGGGTTCGCCGGCCTCGACCAGCGCGGCCATGTCCTTGAGGAAGTAGTTGATGCGCTCGAGCTTGTCGAAGTACATCGCGTAGTTCTGCGAGAACTCGAACTCCTTGAGGCCCATGTTCTTCTTGGCGACGAAACGGGCCACGTTCAGGGAGCTGAACAGCCAGCAGCGGCCGGAACGATCCTGATGCGTCACCGTGCCGTTGTCCACGGTCACGGAGAATCGACGCTGCAGCAGACGGGCGCGGTCATAGTTGCGGGCCACCTTGTCGATGCCCGCGGCGGTGACGGCGTTCATCGCCAGACGGTTCGCAGCGTTGGAATCGAAATCAGCGCACAGTTCGCCGAGAGTCTCGGCGCTCAGCGGCGTGAGTTCAGCCATGTCGTTCCTTTCCTAGAGATATGACGGACCGGCGTGACCCGGCCACGACACATGGTTTCGCGGCACCCGCCTTCGGAAGGCATGATGCCGCGATGCAACAGTCGCTACGAGTCTAGCCTCACTCGTCGAGAAACGACAGGACCGGCCGACGTGGTGTCGTCACTGCATGTCGCCGCCATCCGAGGGGTTCTCGGACACCGCCGTCTCGTCGGTGCCCCCGTCGGGGACGTCCTCGCCGTCGGCGGCGCCGGGCTCGCCGGCCACGGCGTTGACCACCGGCACGTCCGGCGCCTGGGCATCGCCCCCGAAACCGCTGAACGCGTTCGAGAACAGCGCCCGCAGCTCATCCACACGCTGCGCGATGGTGGACTCCTGTTCCTGCATCTCGGCGATACGCGCCTGCATGCCGTCCAGCTCGGACTGCGCGGCACGGCGGCGTTCCTCCACGTCGGAGTCGGCCTGCTCCTCCGCCTTGCTCAGGATGGCGAACGCCTGCGCGTCGGCTTCCTCACGCTTGGAGGCGGCGTATGCATCGGCCTGGTCGCGCGCGGTCTTGGCCTGGGCGATCAGTTCCTCGGATTCCTTCCGAGCCTGCTCGCGCCGCTCCTCCAGACTGGCCAGCAGCTCCTGGACCTTGGAGGTGGCACCCTCCTGCTGCGATGCGATATCCGCGCGGATCTGCTCGACCTCGGCGGTGACCTGGCTCATCGTCCTGGTGCGCTGCACCTCGGCATCGTCGGTGATCTCCTGCGCCTTGGCCTTGGCCTCATCCACGATCTCCGAAGCCTTGCGCTGGGCGTCCGCGATCAGCTTGGTCACCTGTTCGCGCACCTCGGCCAGCTTCCTGTTCGCCTCCGAGAGCGCGGATTCGATCTGATCGTTGTTCTCGCTTTTCAGCCGAGTGATCTCCTCGTTCGCGGCCTTGCGCTGGTCGGCGATCTGCTGGGTGGCTTCGGCGCGCATGTCGGCGATCTCGCGCTCCTGCGTGGCGCGCGTCGACGCCAGCTGCTTCTCCTGCTCCTCGCGCGTGTTCGTCAGTTCCAGATCGATCGCCTGGCGCTGCTCGCTCACCAGCTTGGCCGTCTGCGCGCGCAGCTGCCCCGCGTCCTCCTGCGCGGAGGTGATGGTGGTCTCGGCCTCGTTGCGCGCATTGGCCAGCAGGGTGGCGGCCTTGGCGTTGGCCTCGTCCAGTACACGCCGGGCATCCATCTGGGCGTTGTTCAGCAGCGTCGACGCCTGCTCCTGCGCCGCGGCCTTGGTGGACGCGGCCTCACGCTTCGCCCTGTCCAACAGGTCGGTGCTGGTCCGCTCGGCGGAGGCCAGGACCTGCTGCGCGCTCGCCCCCAGCGACGCGTAGCTGCCCGACCGTCCCTCGTTCTTGTTGCGTTCCTCCTGCAGACGCGCCTGCAGTTGCAGAATCGTCTTGTCGCTGGCCTCGACCTGTTCGCGAAGCCGGGCAATCGTCCGTTGCGCCGTGTCGAACGCCTCGTCGACCCGTTCCTTGTCGTAACCGCGCAATGTGACCGGGAACCGTTCCGCCATCGTTGTATCCTTTCCGCACCGCCCCGCTCCTCGGACGGGTTCCGGTGTGTACTTTAGCGGAATCGGCCCGTACAACCGCCGCAAACGCCCATATTCTCACAGGGCGCGCAAGAATCGCGGACATGCCGTTCAGTCCAGCAGAATCTCCTCCGACGAGGGGCTCAGATGGTACCGGATCGTCTCGCGCACCACGGAACGGCAGGCCGCCACCTGGCACTCCAGCGTCAGCCCCTGCTGGGAATGGGCCGACTGCGCGACCTTGGGGAAGCTGACGAACCCGGACAGCACACGCCGCCGTCCCGCGTTCCAATGCATCAGGTGGTAGAACAGCGAGTTGCACACGTAGGTGCCGGCGTCCGAGCTCAGGGTGGCGGGGATGTCCGCGGCGGTGAAGTCCCGCAGGATCGCGCGCAACGGCAGGCGCGTCCAATAGGCGGCGGGACCGTCGGGGTCGATCGGGGTGCGGCGCGTCTCCACGCCGTCGTCATCCCGCCCGGAGGCGTCCATCAGGTTCGTCGCGCACCGTTCCAATGCGATGCCGCGCGCCGAACGCTTGAGTCCCGTGGCGATGACGATGTCCGGTTCGACGGCATCCAGCACCCGCTCGAGCTCGGGCCAGGCGTCGGTGAAGCTGATCGGCAGCCCGACCGTATGGATGTCCACCGACACGCCCGACAACGGGTCGTCGATGTCCGTTGAGATGCCGAGCCCTTGTTCGGCCAACAGTCTGGGCGCCTCGGCCGACGGATTGATGTCGATGCCTTCGTAATGGTCGAAACCGGAGATCACCACACTGAACTGCTGCATACCGACCAGTCTACCGGCGCTGGGTGAGAATCCCCGCCGCGATGCGCTCGGCAGTGGGCATGTCGGCCAGCGTGGTGACTTTGAGATTGGTCTCGCTGCCGGCCACGATCGCCACCGGCTCGTCCGGCAGATAGTCGACGACCACGCGGGTGTCGTCGGTCGGATGGAAATCCGGATCGCCGGCGGCCAGCGCGTAGGCGCGACGGATGGTGGCGAACCGGAAGGCCTGCGGGGTCTGCGCCCGGAACGTCTGGGGACGCTCCGGCACCGAACGGACGACCTTGACATCGCCCAGATCACGGGTGAGCAGCACCGTATCAGTGGAGGCGAACGCCACCGTGGCCGCGGTGAACCGGTCGAGCGCCGCCACGCACCCGTCGATCGAGGATTGCGCGACGAACGGCCGCACCGCATCATGGATCAGGATCTTCGCATCCCCGGGGATGCCGGCCGCGGCGAGCGCCTCCAACGCGGCCGCGGTGCTGTCGGCACGTTCCGCGCCGCCGTTGAGGATCATCCGCACCTTCGGGTATCCGGCCTCGTCAATCAGCCGTTCCACGGCGTCACGCACCTGCGGGTTGACCACCACCACGATATCCGTGATCCGCGGATTCGTCTCGAACGCCTCGATGCTCCAACACACGATCGGCTTGCCGCCGACCGACACCAGCTGCTTGGGATTGTTCGGATCGAACCGCGTGCCAAACCCCGCCGCCAACACCACGGCCACCACAGGCACCGCGCTCTGCTCTCTCTGACTCATATCCACCACCGTAAGGCCTTGTCCGCCGCCCGGTCACATCGCCGGACAGCTTCTGCACCAAATCCATGCGGCCCGACTGTACAGCGGGACCGCGTCCCGTTCACAGCGCGACCGGCTTCAATATGCCGGCACGCGACCGCACTGCGCCACTCACGCTACTCCATCACGATGAGGGCGAGCATGCGCCCCTCGCCGTTCTTGTTCGCCAGCGAGGCGCGGCGATGCGAATACCACAGCGGGTTCTCGAGCGTGCACAGGCTGTGGCGCACGCCGTCGATGCGCTCGGCCAGCTCGGTCGCGCCCTCCCCGTCCGTGCGGCACAGCTCAGCCAGTTCCCCGTCCTCGGACAGGTACTGAGTGGCGGCGGCCACGCGCGGGCGGGATTCGACGATGCGATCGCCTGCGATGCCGGCGGCGGCGAGTTCCCGCAGCGCGGCCGCGGCGATGTCGATGCCGGGGCCGCCGAACCGCGTAATGGTGGCGGTGCCGGGGAACTGGGCGTCGAATTCGGAGGCGATCGCCTCGCCCACCTCATAGCAGTCCCCGCAGATGCACGGACCGAGCGTGGCCACGATGCGGTCGGCCCGCGCGCCCTTGGCGGTCATCATCCGCACGGTTTCGCCGATCACGCCCTGCTGCAGGCCACGACGGCCGCAGTGAGCAACGCCGACCACACCGGACTCGGCGTCGGCGAGCAGCACCGGCAGACAGTCGGCGGCGAACACGCCCAGGGCGATGCCGCGTCGGGTCGTCACCTGCGCGTCCGCCTCGACGACCGTCACCTCGCCGTCCTCATCCTCCGGCACGGCGCCGCCGGTGGCGTCGAACCCATACGCACGGTTGTCCGCATACGTCTCGTCCACATCGACGGCGACGCCCGAGTGAATCTGGCTGACCAGCGACAGCCGGGCGTCGATCTCGTCGGCGAGCGCGGCGCGGTTGGCGGCCACATGAGCCGGATCGTCGCCGTTCTTGCCGCCGAGGTTGAGTCCGGCGGCGTCGCCCTGGCTCACGCCGCCCAGTCGCGTGGTGTAGACCACCTTGATGCCGGGGGCCAGCATGACGGGAATGGTCACCGGAATCGGGCGGCCGTCCTTGTCGGTGGGGCTGATCGCGTTGCTGTCCAGGATTTCGTCCGCGTACTCGGACTGGGTCATCGGTTGCTCCTTATCGTGAATGGGTCTGACGTCCGTCGGCCGGCCGCGCCATGCCATGGGACTCGCGTTCGACGTGCGTCCGGCAGGCGCGGCGGCGGCTCATGCGGCCTTCATCGTGGCCTGTCTGGTGCGCGAGCGCATGGCGGCGTTCACCGGCACCGGTTCGGGGCAGGGCATGGAGAACACGTGGGCGGGGTTGTTGATCTCCTGCACCCACATGCCGTGCTCGTCGCGGAAACCGCCTGCCGGCACCGTGTAGGCGTAGGGGGCGCGGCCGGGCAGCACGAATTCCACCAACTGGCCGGCTTCGATCTTGTTGCGGCTCATGAGGGTGATTCGACCACCCTCCTCGGGGGACCAGTCGAGCACCTCGCCGACGACCAGCCACTCCCGGAAGTAGTGGCTGCGGTCGGTGTTCTGGGTGACGGGGTGTTCGGGATAGTAGAAGCCGGTGCTGTAGTCGCGATGGGCGACCTTGTACGGCTCCTCGCGCAGCCACTGCGGCAGGTCGACCGGGGCCGGCGCCGGGGTGTCCGTCTCGATGGCCGCCTCGCCGACGCGGGGGCTCTCCCCCGGCGCCGTGCGGTGCACGCGGTCGTGGAACGGGGCGAGGGGCGTGCCGTCCTCGTCCTCGAAGCCGCGCTGGACCATGTACTCGTTGACGGCGCTCTTGTAGGCGTTCGTCATGGCGGCGATGTAGTAGGCGCTCTTGGAACGGCCCTCGATCTTGAGGCTGGTCGCGCCCGCGTCGATCAGGTCGTCGAGGTGCTCGAGCATGTTCATGTCCTGCGAGTTGAACAGGTAGGCGCCGTCCTGGGTCTGTTCGATCGGGAAGTAGCGGCCGGGGCGCTTCTCCTCCACGATCGAGTACTTCCAGCGACAGGGCTGGGCGCATTCGCCGTGGTTGCCGTCGCGGCCGGTCAGGTAGTTGGAGAACAGGCAGCGGCCGGAGAACGCCATGCACATCGCGCCGTGCACGAAGCATTCGATGTCCATGTCCTCGGGGATGTTCGCGCGGATGTCGCGCACGGCCTGCAGGTCCATCTCGCGGGCGAGCACGACGCGCTTGGCGCCCAGCTCGTACAGGGCGTTGGCGGCCAGATAGTTGGTGACGCCGGCCTGCGTGGAGATGTGGATCTCCAGGTTCGGGGCGATGCGGCGGGCGGCCATCATCACGCCGATGTCGGTGACGATCAGCGCGTCCACGCCGGTGTCCTTGAGCTGGCCCAGGTACTCCTTCAGGTCCTCGACCTCGGCGTTGCGCGGCAGCACGTTGCAGGTCACATAGACGCGCGCGCCGCGCTCATGGGCATACCGGGAGCCCTCCTCGAAGTCCTCCAGGCTCAGGTTCCTGGGCGCCGAACGCATGCCGAACGCCTTGCCGCCGCAGTACACGGCGTCCGCCCCATAGTCCACGGCGGTCTTCAGACCGCGCAGGTTGCCTGCGGGGGCTAACACTTCAGGCTTGTTGCGGGTGCGCATCATGTGTTCTTCGTTCATAGCGCATCCCAGTGTAGGCGATGGCGCAGGCAATCCTAAACCATACGGTTGCGTACCACGGGTTGGGCTCTCCCCTACCGTCAGCCGAGCTTGGCGAGCTCCTCGTCGGTCAGCTCAAGGTCGCCGGCGTTGAGGCTGTCGAGGATCGTCTCGGGCCGGTGCGCGCCGGGGATGACGAACATGTGATCGCCCTTGGCGAGCTCCCAGGCGAGCACCACCTGCTGGTAGCTGACGCCGTGGGCGGCGGCCACCTCGCGGAACGGATCGAACTTGCTCTCGTCCTTCGGCTTGCGGAAGCCGCCGAGCGGACTCCAGCACACGAAGGCGATGCCGAGCTTCGCGCAGTGTTCGAGCGTGTCCTGCGTGTCCAGATAGATCGGGGAATACTGGTTCTGCACGGCCACGAGCCTGTCGCCGAGGACATCGCGGGCGATGTCGATCTGCTCGACCGACGCGTTCGAGATGCCCGCCCAGCGGGCCACGCCCTCGTCGAGCAGCTGCTTGATGGCCTCGCAGGACTCGTTGTACGGCACTTCGGGGTCGGGACGGTGGAAGTACAGCAGGTCGATGGTGTCCACGCCGAGCGTCTGCGCGGACTGCTTGGCGTAGCGGATCAGGTGTTCGGGCTTGCCGTCCTTGCCCCAGGTGGGCACGCCGTCGGTGAAGTTGCGATAATGGCCGACCTTGGTGGCGATCAGCACCTCGTCCTTCGGGCCCTTCCAGCTGTCCATCGCCTCGCGCACCAGCTTCTCGCCGGTCTGCTCCTCGCCGCCCGAGCAGTAGTAGGACCAGGCGGTGTCGATGTGACGGCAGCCGGCGTCCAGCGCGGCGTGGATGGTCTCGATGCCCTTGGCCCAGCCGAGGTTGTTCTCGATGGTCAGGGGCATCTCACCCAGACCGATGGCCGTGGTGTCGAACGGCCCCAGATTGCGATGCATCACCATGATGGTTGCTCCTTCGTCGATAGATGATCGTCCTCGTCCAGATTACCCTTGCCGGCGCGGAATCCGCGGTCATCGTCCTCCGAACGATCCGCCGCCGGAACCGCCGGAGGATCCGCCGAAGCCGCCGCCGGAGAACGAGCCGCCGGAGACGCCGGACGACCCCGGCGCGGCGGCCTGGAACGTGCTCGCGATATCGGCGAACCCGGCGTCGAGGTGGGCGCCGATGTTGCCCACGTTGGCGCTGAACGAGGCGATGTCGGTCACGGGGGCCGCGGCTCCAGCGCTCCACGTGTGGGCATACCAGTAGGGTCGGTAGGCCCAGTACACCACATGTCCCGCGGCGTACGAGTCCAGCCAGCTCGGGTCGCAGAGTTCCGGATAGACTTCGGCCAGCTGCCGCAGCACCGTGTCGCTGATGCCGAAGGCGGCCGCATAGACCAGATAGCGGTCCCATAGGGTCAGATCGGCCACGCCGCGGTCGGAGAAATCGCTGAAATCCTCCAGATACCGTTTCAGACCGACCACCTGTCCGGCCAACCGCCGGCCTTCCTCGGTCAGCCCGGTGCGGCGCATGCTGCACAGCACGAACGCCGACCCGAACAGCAGCGGGCATCCCAGCACCAGGGCCACGGCCAATTGCTGTTCGGCGCCACTGAACAGGAACGTGGCCAACGCCACGGCAACGCCGAGGATGCCCGCCGTCAGCGCCTGTCCGCCCACGGCGCGCGTGGCGCCCAGCAGCGCGAACTCGTTGGCGCAGGCCGTGTCGAACGCCTCCTGCAGCTCGTAGCCGTCCTCATCGTCCTCGAACGCCGCGTTCATCCGTTCCAGGTCGAACGTCGCGGACCCGCAGCGTTTGGATGCGGCCTGTAGCATGCTCAGCGCCGCCTCCTCGGACTGGCTGAGATCCGCCGCCGGAACTCCGCCGGATGCGACCGCCGGATCGAGCGTGATGGTGGCGGTGTCGTCGAGTTTCCCGCCCGTCTGCGAGAACGCGGGGAACCGTTGCGCGGCGGATATCGCGGCCGACCGGTCGCCAGCGGCGCTGCCATCGTACAGGTCGGCGGGGCCCGGACGCACGCCGATCACGTGTTTGTCCGCCAACGACAGCACGCTGGAGGACATCTGCCGGGTTTGCAGATCCCCTGCGGCATCGGGCTGCACGATCGACAGCAGCCGCGCCGCCGAAGCGGGGCTGATCTCGGGCGGATCCCGCCAGTATTCGATGCCGCCACGGGAGTCGGCCTCACGGTTGCTGCGGATTGAGGCGATCACGCCCCAGATGATCAGCGCGACGCCGACCACGGCCAGCACCGCCCAAATCACCACCCGACGGATGGCTGCAGCTTGCTGCGATTCGCGCCATTGGCGCTCCTGCCGGCTCTCGTCGTCGATGATGCGGTCCGCGGCCCGCTCCGATGCGGTGCGGACGACGCCGTCGGTGGCGTTCACGTCGACCATGGCGACCAGGTCGAGATGCTGGCCGGCGCGCACGTCGTATGCGGTGAACTGCAGCACGTTGTTGCTGCGCGAGGTTTCCGACGTGCCGGAGAAGTGCAGCCAGGCGCGTGTCAGGCTCCCGTCGCCGCCGTCCGGCAACCGAACCGTGCCGGTCACGGTGCCGATCGGCATCTGGTTGGACGGCCCGAACGGCTCCCACTGGAACGTGGCGACGTCGTCGTACGCGGTCGTCACACCCTCGAACGTCATCGTGATGTCGAAGCGTATGCTGTCGGCTTCCACGGTGACGGGGATGTTCCAGCCGATCTCCACCACGCGTTCCTCGCGGATGTCGCCGTCCGGCGTATAGGGTTGCGGGTCGTCCGCGCCATCGGTCACGTCGGCGATGTACCAGTGCCGCGCGTACGACGTGTTCCACTCGTCGTCGCCGATGCCGGACGGGGTGCGCGGGTCGGTCTGCGCGTAGGTTTCGCCGGTGGAGGCGTCGGTGACGCTGACGCCGGTGATGGCGGTCAGGTTGTCGGGGTTGAGACGGTACTGCTGGTACAGCTGCTTCCACGGCACCGTGTTGTCATCATCGTCCTCGCGCTCGTTGAGCCGCAAATCCACATGCTGGGTGATCTCCAGATCGCCGTCGGGCTGCACCGTGACCTCGTAATCGAGCAAACGGTAGCTCATGGCGGCATCGTCATCGCCGAACACGATGATGAACGTGGCGAGCAGGGCCGCAATCGCCGTGATCACCGCCGCGGCCGCGGCGGCACCGAATGCATGCTTCCCGGACATTGTCATCCCCTTTCAGCCGGTGCGACGCCGCCGGCACCGGCCACTCACTTGGAGAAGCTGACCTGCGGCACCTGGCGCGACTGCTCGTCCGCCTCAAAGTACTGGGCCTGGGTGAAATGGAACAGTCCTGCGATGATGTTGGACGGCACCGTTTCGATGGCGGTGTTGAACTTGAGCACCACGTCGTTGTAGAACTGGCGCGCGTAGGCGATCTTCTGCTCCAGCTGGCTCAGCTGGTTCTGCAGATCCATGAAGTTCTGGTTCGCCTGCAGCTGCGGGTAGGCCTCCGCGGTGGCCTGCAGGTTGACCAGCGCGCGGCTCAGCTTGTTCTCGGCCGCGGCACGCTCGGCGGCGCCCGCCTTGGGATCGGCCGCCGCGGCGAGCGCGCCGGCGCGGGCCTCGGTGACCTGGGTGAACACCTCGGATTCGTGCGCGGCGTAGCCCTTGACGGTCTCCACCAGGTTCGGCACCAGATCCGCGCGCTGCTTGAGCTGCACGTCGATCTGCGCCCAGCCGTTCGCCACGCGGTTGCGCAGCGACACCAGGGAGTTGTATGCGCCGACCGCCCACAGGACGAGCAGGACGACGATGACTGCGATGACGATACCGACGATCATGGGCAACCTTTCTGTAAAACGATGTCCCCATTGTCTCAATAGGTAGGGATGCGCGCCCGGCGGAACCGGACCTTCATCCCCGTGAGCTATAGTCGGAAGCAGGAAGGGGCACCTGATGAACGATTCACTCGACACCGGCAGATACCGTCTACGCATCGGCGTACTGGACAACGACCCCTGCGCGCTGGAATGCATCGTGGCCATCCTCAGGCAGCTTTCGGGAACGGACATCTGCACGGCCGACATATGGTCCTACAGCAGACCCACCCAGGCGATCCAGGAGTGCCGGTTCGGACAGCACACCGACGTCGTCATCATCGACATGGCGCTCAACGGGCTGACCGGGGCGCAGGTGGCGGCGGAGATCCGCAAGATCTCGCCCGGCACGGGCATCATCGGCATCACCTCGTACACCCCGGACGCGTATCGCCAGTCGCTGGCCGAGGCTGGGGCGCAGGCCCTGCTCGACAAAAGCTCGCTGCGCACCACGCTGGCCGACGCGATTACGGCGGCGGCCGCAGGCCGCCACTATCCGCAGGACGACATCTTCCCGGACGTATCGACGTCCGCCGACGCCCCGAATCCTGCGGGCATCCATCTGACCGCGGCCGAGCAGCGCATCCTCGCCCTCAGCATGGGGCACCTCACCTCGCGGCAGATCGCCGACGAACTGGGGGTGTCCGTCGACACCGTGTTCTCGCACAGACGCAACATCAAACGCAAACTCGCCGTCAACGAATGGCATGAGGTCATCGAACGATGCCGTACCCTGCACATCCTGTAAACCCCGATACCGCACCCGCCTCCGCGCAGGTGCGGCGCGTATCCTCCATCCACCGGTGGTGGCTGATCTCGATCTGCGTCATCATCGTCATCTCCGCGATCGCGGAACTGATAGGATTGGCCGTCATCGCGAAGGACCACACGTCGATCGCCACGACCGCGGCGCTCACCGTGGCGCAGATCAGCGCCACGGCGGTGATGCTCCGCAAGGCGCGTCTCGGCGCGGCACTCACCGTGATCCTTGCGGTGGCCTCGATGCTTATCCCCACGGCGGCGACCTTCTCCATGCTGTTCGCCGTCATACTCGCCATCAATATCCTGACGTTCCGGCGGACGGCGGAAGGCATCGCCGCCGTGGTCGTCATGGTGGCGGCCAGCGTCATATCCGGCATCCTGTACCACGATTCCGCCATGGCCAGCGGCGGGGCGCTCTCCCTGGGCGTCTTCTGCCTCATCGCCTGCACCGGCGGATGGCTGATGCGCCAGTGGGACGATGCGCAACGGCGGGCCCGGCGCGCCGAACGGCTGGAACATGACATGGCCATCGCCCAATACCTGCATGATTACACCACCAACGACCTGAACAACATCCTCATGCTGACGGACCTGGCGCTCACCCAGCCGGACAGCCCCGCACCGGACACGCTGGAACGCGTCCGCGCCCTGGCGAAGGACGCGCTCAAGCAGACGCGCCTGGCCATCACCGCGCTGGAACATGACGATGACGCCGACGAGCACACCATATACCAGCCCACGGCATCCGATCTGGAACAGCAGCTGTTCGCCGTGGCGGAGGAACAGCGCACGCTTCTGGGCACTTACGGATATCAGGGATCGGTGCTGATCGGCGAGCACCCGTTCGCGCACTGTTCGCAGGCCCAGGCCACACTCGCGCTGAGCCTGGTCCGGGAGATGTTCTCCAACATCGTCCAGCACGCCGACCCCGCCGCCGGCTACACGATGACGATCGCCGCCACCCCTTCGCAGCTGCATATCGCCGTCACCGATTGCCATGCCGAGCATTCGACGCCGGGCATGAACACGGGATTGGCCCGACTGCGCAGGCGCATCACCGAGACGGGCGGCACCTGGCAGGTCGAGGAGCACGGACGCAATTGGACGTTGGAGACGATTATGTCCACCGAGTGACGTGGCGCCCTTCCGCGCGGCGCTGCGATGCCTTCCGTTCCCCTGTCCAGCCTTCCCCTGTCCCAAACTTGTTATAGGTTCCACAATCCGCCGTCATCCGTCAAGCTCGTCTGCAGTTTTCTGCAGAAAACACGCCGAGAAGTCTCAGAATTATCACATATCGACCATTGGCGTTGTGCATTTTGAAGATTATTGATGGGTTTTTGGAATCATGCAGGGCGATACGCAAACCCTGTGAAGACCACCTTGGCAACAGCCGGACGGCATTCCGTCGCGGTACGCACAATCCCGGGAAAGCCCCTCGCCAGCAGCCGGACCACAGTCATCGCCATATGCAAGCCCCCTCGAAACCCACCTTGCAGCAGCCGAACCATCTTCCAGCGTGGTACGCAAGCCCGTAAAGGCCGCTTTTTGGATTCCGTACCGCACCACAGGCACAAGTCCCGATCGAAAACCTTGAAAAATCAACCTTCCGTCAAAACCCACAACCATGTGGTACGGTACGGAACACCATATCCGCCCCCGATAGGATTCCGTACCACAGCCGAATGGTACGGAAAGGCTGTAAATCGTTATTCGGCCCTTCTGTACCACGAACGACCCGCAGCCATCGACCATCAACAGCCGCGCACGCCACCCTCAGCGAGCATCCTGCAACCTACAACGCCTATATGGGCTGTCCGCCCATAAGGCACAACCCGCACCACTGATACGACGGGAGCCCGCCGTCTGGTAACCGGCGGGCTCCCGTCACACGTTCAGGCCAATGGGATCGGCCTTGCCGTGTCTGTGATCCATTCCCAGATGGATCACAGACACAGTGGTGTCGTGAAATCCGTTCCTGGATAAATCCAGTCACAGCAATCGCGGAATCAGTCCTCGAACAGATCGAAATCGCGGCGGACACGGCGGCGCGGACGCTCGGAACGCTCCTCGCGGTCGGCGCGGTACTCGTCGTAGTTCTCGTCGGCGGCGTAACGCGGGTTGCGGTCGTCACGGCGCGAACGATAGTTGCGGCGATCGTCACGGTCATCGCGGCGATCATCGCGATCGTCACGGTCATAGTCGCGACGGCGACGCGGACGATCATCATAATCGCGATCATCGTAGCGGTCGTCACGGTCGCGACGGCGACGCGGACGATCGTCATAATCACGATCGTCGTCATAGTCGCGGCGCGAGCGGTAGCCACGGTCGTCACGGTCGGAACGGCGGTCGTCGCGATCGGAACGACGATCGTCGCGGCGGCCACGGCCACCACGGCGGTCCTCGCGGTCGCCACGCTCACGGCGCGGGGCCGAGGACTCCTGATCCTCGAAGCCCGGGATCGCCAGGCTGATCTTGCCGCGGTCGTCGACGCCCTGCACGATCACCTCGACGGTGTCGCCTTCCTTGAGCACGTCCTCGACGGCGTCGATGCGCTCGCCGTTGGCCAGGTTGCGGATCTGCGAGATGTGCAGCAGGCCGTCGGTGCCCGGCGTCAGGTTCACGAACGCGCCGAAGCTGGTGGTCTTGACGACCTTGCCGTTGTAGGTCTCGCCGGCCTCCGGCACATGCGGGTTGGCGATCTGGTCGATGATCTGCTTGGCCTTCTCGGCGGCCTCGCCACCCTCGGAGGCGATGTAGACGGTGCCGTCGTCCTCGATGGAGATCTCGGCGCCGGTGTCCTCCTGGATCTGGTTGATCATCTTGCCCTTCGGGCCGATGACCTCGCCGATCTTGTCGACCGGGACGGTGGTGGTGATGATGCGCGGCGCATACGGGCTCATCTCGGCAGGACCATCGATGCACTCGTTGATGACCTCGAGGATCGTGGTGCGGGCCTCCTTGGCCTGCTGCAGGGCGGCGGCCAGGATGTCGGCGGGGATGCCGTCGAGCTTGGTGTCCAGCTGCAGAGCGGTGATGAACTCGGAGGTGCCGGCCACCTTGAAGTCCATGTCGCCGAACGCGTCCTCGGCGCCCAGGATGTCGGTCAGGGTCTTGTAGATGTGCTGGCCGTCCACGTCACCGGAGACCAGGCCCATCGCGATGCCGGCCACCGGGGCCTTCAGCGGCACGCCGGCGGCGAGCAGGCTCAGGGTCGAGGCGCACACGGAGCCCATCGAGGTCGAACCGTTGGAACCGATGGCCTCGGAGACCTGACGGATGGCGTACGGGAACTCCTCGCGACCCGGCAGCACCGGCACGATGGCCTTCTCGGCGAGGGCGCCGTGGCCGATCTCGCGGCGCTTCGGGGAGCCGACGCGGCCGGTCTCACCGGTCGAATACGGCGGCATCTCGTAGTTGTGCATGTAGCGCTTGGACTGCGGGCCGGACAGCGCGTCGATCTGCTGCTCCATCTTGAGCATGTTCAGCGTGGTGACGC
>OLQE01000338.1_pt1 | contig 40077 bp, 35 predicted proteins | sample 1643161 | NCBI WGS metagenome assembly OLQE01 (sample SAMEA3136650, study PRJEB25190) | human gut metagenome
CAAACAAGTTTGCATAGTCTGATTTTTCATTTCGCTGATGTTCTGAACTGTTACACAATATCAAAAAAGGAGATCCTATGAAATCATCAAAAAAAATCACGCGCAGTGAGGAAGAAGTTCTGACCACTCTCTGGAACGCCGGAGTGCCTCTCAGTTCCTCACAAATTGTTAATGCTGCTGAAAATTGCAGTTGGAAACCAAGCTACACCCATTTACTTCTCAATTCTCTTCTGAAAAAAGAATTGATCCGTGTTGCTGGATTTCAGCAATCTGCCACCAATTATGCCCGTGTGTTCGAACCCACCATTACCCAGGAAGAATATACTTCTTTCCTGTTGAGCAGGCAGAAGCCGACTTCCTCCACACTGACCAGCATCTTTGCTGCTCTGATCGACCAGGAAACGGATCCATCTACGATTGGCGAACTGGAACTTTTGCTGGAGAAAAGGAAAAAAGAACTGGAAGAAAAATCGAAAAAATAAGTTTTACGACGGTTATTATTGTTAGAGGAGATTACACTTGATATGGTAACTTTTTATTCTTTTTGCTGGTCTGTGATCATAAGCAGTGTTTTTATACTTGTGCTATACTTTCTCAGGAAAAAAACATTCTTTATTCTCAACTTTGGTGTTCCTATCCTGCTGTTGCTTTTTATATTTTCTCTTGTAAGAATGCTGATTCCGTTTGAATTTTCCTGGCAAAAAATAATCAATGATCAGTACATTTATGCTGTTCTTATGTATCCATATGTCTGGGCAGAAAAATATCACCATTTCTTATTTTCTGTTATTATAGGTATTTGGATCATTGGAAGCTGTTTCTTTTTCTATCGCTTTTTCAAGAAAACTTCTTCTTCCTATGCTTATCTGAAGAAAATTGATAAACAGGCTTCTGATCGCATAACAACAATTCTTTCCAGAATAGATGCAAAAAGTAAGCTTTCTGTTTATGAATCCTCTACCATTGAAACACCCTTTTTGGCTGGTCTTTTTCGATCGGTAATTTATATTCCGGCCTATGAATACACTGAGGAACAGCTCTATTACATTTTGCTTCATGAGTATACGCATTACAAAAACAAAGACCTTTGGGTAAAGCTCCTATGCAATCTTTTCTGTATCGTTTTCTGGTGGGATCCGATTGTCTACCTGTTGCCTAAAGATTTAAACGCCATTCTGGAACTGAAATGTGACGCAACTCTTGCAAAGAAATTGACCGAAGAAGAACAGTTTTCTTATTTAGACACAATTTTATTTACCTTGCATTGTATAAAAAATAGTAACAAAATATATACCGACAAACTTCCATTCACGACTGCATTTGTTCGCCCCATTGATGACCTGAACAAACAACGATTTCAATCTTTGACAAAGAGTATCCAAAAGACCAACTGGATTTCTTTTTGCAGCAAATTTGCAGTTGTTTGTCTGTTATTCCTTGCATTTCTTTCATCTTATTATTTTATATTACAGCCTTCCTATGAGACTCCTGAAAATGAATTATGGGAGGAAGGTGTAGATGCTATTTTTGACCCCAGTAATTCTTATCTTGTACCTAATGAAACTAGCGATTACAATCTTTATTATAACAACGAATTCGTGGGAGTTATTTCTTCCAAAGATATTCAGTCAGGATTTTGTGATATTCCTATAAGAAAGAAGGAGAAAAAATAAAAATATGAACTTCAAATTTATAAGAAACTTTTTTCGTTTTTGCACTACTTTTTCTTGTTTCAATCTCAAATAGTTTTTCTTTCATATGTAACGCATCTGAAATCGTTATGCCCTATGCAGATGTCTATGTTTATAAATACCGACGCAAAAATGGTATTCTTCAAAAACGTCTTTGGAATTCCTCAAAAAAGCTTTGGGCCGAACCCTACTGGCATGACGCATAATTTGCTTTCTCTTTTTATGCAAACAGGCAGGAGCATTTACCTCTCCTGCCTGTTTCACTACTTTTCCGCTTTTTGTTTTTCATTTTTTTCACAACCAGCCCCGCGTGCATACACCCTCCGGATTTCCTGTGGAAGCGGAGCAGAAATTCTTGGCCTGCCGGGAACTGCGTTATGAGCAAAAATCCATTGTCTGAGCGAAGCGAGTTATGGATTTTTGTGAATGATCTTAGCAGTTTCCGGCAGGCCTTAGAATTTCGCTCTGCTGCAACGGAAAGCCCGGAGGGTGCCTGCGCGCGGGGCGTCCACGAGAACCAAACCATTTTATTCCCTGCTTCTGGTTTGAATCTTCTGCTTTCCTATTCCTCTACATTATTGATTGGAACTTTAACAAATTTGCTGTACTCATTTTTTCCCTGTAAAGTTCTCATATATCCACAGATATAGTATTCATGATACCCCTGGTATTTCCCGTCCATCTTTCCACTATTCATTTTTTTAATAAACGTGCTGTTTCTGGTGCCTTTTATTGTTTTTACTTTACTCATTTTTCCTGAAGGAAACGATTTCAGATAAATACAATATCCGTCCGCATTTTCCATAGACTTCCAGGAAATTTTTTCTGTATAAACTCTCTTTACGCTCTTTTTCTGCGGCACGATTTTATAATTCCACTCACTCTTCAGAATAACCGGCCTGCTCTTCTTAAACTTTTTCAGTTCTCTTTTTTCTGCCTTTTCCGCAATGCGATAAATATGATTCATATAATTTCTTATTTCCGGAGCTGTCATTTTATCAAACTTCTTGCTATATTCATCCAGAATAAGATTTTCCGAAACATGATCTGCCAAAACAGGCATAGAATGTCCCGTAAGCATTGCCATATACAACAAACCTATAAAAAGTTTCTTTCTTCGCATACAAATTTCTCCCTTCGTATGTTATTATATTTTCGCTCATAGTTTCTTATAATAATATAAATATCATATATTCTTCATTCTGTCAAATCTATTTTTGTTATTTCTCTTCTTATGCAAACAGGCAGAAGCCCGCAAACTTCTGCCTGTTTCTCATTCCCCCTGTCACAACTACCTTCAAAAATCGCTTCCGTCTCCAAGACCAGCCCCGCCTGCTATTTCCCGTCGGGCTTCATGTGGAAGCAGGCCTTAGCATTTCGCTCTGCTGCAACTGAAAGCCCAGAGGGAAATAGCAGGTGGGGCGTCCTCTCATCTGATAATCGTCATCTCAAGGCAGACTCCCCTATCACTCCTCATCCTTCGCCCAATGCAGCGCATACTTCACAGCCTTATTCCAGCCCTTCAGCTTTCTCTCCCGCTCTTCCGCTGTGATCTCCGGCACAAATGTCCGGTCAATCGCCCAGTTCTTCCGGATCTCCTCCTGATCCTTCCAGTAACCTACTGCAAGCCCGGCAAGATAAGCAGCTCCCATGGCAGTTGTCTCCACACACTTCGGCCGGTTCACCGGTGCATCGATAATATCCGCCTGACACTGCATGAGGAAATTATTGGCACTGGCTCCGCCATCCACCTTCAGCTCACTTAAGGAAATACCGGAATCCGCCCGCATGGCCGCCAAAACATCATGCACCTGATAAGCGATCGACTCCAGCGTAGCCCTGGTAATGTGGTACTTATTCACGCCCCGCGTGATCCCGACAATGGTGCCTCTGGCATATTGATCCCAGTGCGGAGCCCCGAGACCGGTAAACGCAGGAACCACATAACAGCCATGCGTATCCTTCACCTTCCGTGCCAGATACTCCGAATCCTCAGCCGAATCGATCAGCCGCATCTCATCCCGGAGCCACTGGATCGCTGCTCCGGCCACAAAAATCGACCCCTCCAGCGCATAATTCACCTTTCCGTCAATGCCCCAGGCAATGGTCGTAACCAGACCATTACTGGAAAATACCGGCTTCTCTCCCGTATTCATCAAAAGGAAACAACCGGTGCCGTATGTATTCTTGGCATCTCCTGCCTGAAAACAAGTCTGACCGAAAAGAGCCGCCTGCTGGTCTCCTGCCGCTCCGCCGATGGGAATCGGCCCGCCAAAAAACTCCGGTGCCGTCTCTCCGTAAACACAGCTTGACGGCTTCACCTCCGGCAGCATACAGACCGGAATATCCAGTTCCCTTAAAATATCCTCATCCCAGGTCAGCGTATTCAGATTAAAAAGCATCGTCCGCGACGCATTCGAATAATCCGTCACATGGATCTGCCCCCTGGTCAGCTTATAAATAAGCCAGGTTTCCACGGTTCCAAAAAGAAGTTCTCCCCTCTCGGCCCGTTCCCGTACGCCCGGGACCTCATCCAGGATCCATTTCAGCTTTGTGGCTGAAAAATAAGCATCAATCACCAGGCCGGTCTTCTCCCGGAAACGCTCCGTCAGTCCCTTTTCCATCAGAGAATCACAATACCTGGACGTTCTCCGGCACTGCCAGACAATGGCATGATACACCGGTTCCCCGGTATTCTTATCCCAGACGATCGTCGTTTCCCTCTGATTGGTGATACCAATGGCTGCGATATCTGCCGCCTCTGCTCCCGCCTTCTGCATCGCCTCCACAGCCACGCCGAGCATCGTGGACCAGATCTCCCCCGCATCGTGCTCCACCCAGCCAGGCTTCGGAAAATACTGGGTAAATTCCTTCTGAGCTACGCTCACCATTGTTCCTTCCCTGTCAAATAAAATACAGCGGTTGCTGGTCGTCCCCGCATCCAGTGCCATTACATATTTCCCCATGCTATGTCTCCTCCTTCGTTGCATATGGGCAGCCGTTCCATAGATCACGAACACTGCACACATCTCTTTACGACCAGTGTAACGCGGCAAAACTTATCTGTCAACGATGGTTTTTATCCTGCTTCTCTTGACAAATGACGGCTGATTCTTTAGGATAAAAATAAAAACAGTAATTGGAGGTATACGTATGGCCAGAGAAGATTACCACAGTGCGCGGGTACAAGGCCGCAGAGCGTACCGGGCAGATGTACAGGCCGGCCGCTATCCCTATCTGCCCGCCCTGGATGATATGATATCCTTTTCCGAAACCCAGGGTGAATATCCCTTAGGCCGGGTAGACATTCCCCTGAACCTGATCGTGGGCACCAAGACAGCCGGCCGCCAGAAAGCCTTTGCCAGCAATTTCATGCCCCTTCTGGGTGAAACTACCGAGTTTGGCATGAAATGGGCCACTCTTTATGATTCCCAGCTTAATGAAGGCATCCGTGATCCCATCAAAGTCTATGAATTCATGAATAAATTTTATGTAGAAGAAGGAAACAAGCGTGTCAGCGTCATGAAAGCCGTGGACGCCGCCTATATTCCCGCCAATGTCATCCGGATCCTTCCGAAACGGACAGACGAAAAGGATAATCTGATCTACTATGAATTTGTGGATTTTTACAGTGTCGCACAGACCAATGAAATCTGGTTCAGCCAGGTCGGAAGTTTTCCGGCTCTCATCCAGGCCATCGGCAAAAAACCGGGAGAGCCATGGGATATTGAATTCCGCCGGAATTTCTTTTCCCTTTACAACACCTTTTCCGAGTATTTTCTCGCCAAAGGCGGTGACAAGCTCCCCGTGACCACAGCCGATGCTTTCCTCAAATATCTGGAGATCTATGATTATGAAGATATCCTGAAGAAAGCCCCTGCCGAAATCAAAGAAGATGTCAACCGCCTCTGGGACGAGTTCTCCATCACCGGCGAAGGCGAAGGATCTGCTCTCGTAAAGGATACAGAGGACGCTCCCGCTTCCTCCAAAGGTCTCTTAAGCCTGACCAGACTCTTCTCCGGCAGAACCCAGAAGGTCAAAATCGCTTTCCTTAATGAAAAAACAGGAGAAACCTCCAGCTGGACCTACAGCCATGAGCTGGGCCGCCTGTATCTGGAAGAAACCTATCCGGACAACGTGGAAACCTTCCACATCGACAATATCGAGGAAGGAGAAAGTGCTGAAAAAGCCATTGAAGCGGCGATCGCTCAGGGCAGTGATCTCATTTTCACCACCTCTCCCTGTCTCATCAAATCCAGTGTCCGGGCAGCTGTGGCCCATCCGAATGTTATCATCCTGAACTGCTCCTTAAACCAGTTCTACCACTCACTCCGCACCTATTACGGCCGGATGTACGAAGCCAAATTCCTGATGGGAGCCATCGCAGCCGCCATGTCTGAGACCGATCATATCGGTTATCTGGCCGACTATCCCATCTACGGAACCATTGCCAACATCAATGCCTTTGCCATGGGTGCGAAAATGATCAATCCCCGTGCCATGATCCATCTGGAATGGTCCCGCATCAATCACTGGAGCGGCCGCCATCTCTCGGAAATGGAGGAGGTCCAGGTCATTTCCGGTCAAGATATGATCCGTCCAGATGCTCCCTCCAGAGAGTTTGGTCTCTATATGAAGGGAAAGAACGGCATCGAAAACATCGCCTCCCCCATCTGGCACTGGGGCAAATTTTACGAGCAGATTGTACAGAACGTACTGGACGGCACCTGGAAGAAAACAAAAACAGCTATGAACTACTGGCTGGGACTCTCTTCCGATGTCATTGATATCGTTTATTCCAACAGCCTTCCTGTAGGCACCCGCCGGCTTCTGAAGTTCCTGCAGGCCTCCATTATCAAGAATACACTGGAACCGTTCTATGGCGTCCTTTATTCCCAGGACGGCATCGTACAGAAATCCGAAGACGAAAGTCTGACACCGGAACAGATCGTGACCATGGACTGGCTGGCTGACAATGTTCTCGGGGTGATCCCTTCCTTCAGCGACCTGACGGATGAAGCCAGAGAACTGGTGCTTCTGCAGGGTCCCCTGAATACAGAGGAGTAATAAACATGAAAATTTTAGTGATCGGCGATCATGAATCCAAATCTCTCTGGGATTTTTACGATCCTTCAAAGCTGGAGGGCATTGACCTTATCATCTCCTGCGGGGATCTGAGTCCCAGATATCTCAGTTTTCTGGTAACACTGGCGCACTGTCCGGTTCTCTATATTCACGGAAACCACGATGACAAGTATGAAATGACCCCTCCCGAGGGCTGCATCTGTGTGGATGATGATCTCTATGTCTACGAAGGGATCCGTATCCTCGGACTTGGCGGTTCCATGCGCTACCGCTACGGCACGCACCAGTACACCGAAAAAGAAATGCGGACCCGCATCCGGAAACTCTGGATGAAACTGATCCGCTACAAAGGCTTCGATATTCTTTTGACCCATTCCCCCGCCCGGGGGCTCAACGACGGGGAAGATCTTCCCCATCAGGGTTTTGAATGTTTCCGTACGCTGATGGAAAAATACAAACCCAAGTATTTCATCCACGGCCATGTTCATATGAGCTACGGCCGGAAATACAAACGGATCGACCAGTATCAGGACACGGTCATCATCAACGGCTATGACCAGTATGTCTTTGACTATGAAAATCCTGATTTTTCCTCCGAGATCAGCCGTGCCGGAACCCATATGAGCAAATAGCTTCAGGAAAAACGGACCATCTCTTTCCGCAGCCGCTTCATGATCTTTTTCTCCAGACGGGAAATGTAAGATTGCGAGATTCCCAAGATATCCGCCACTTCTTTCTGGGTCTTCTCCTCTCCGTCCAGAGAATTGATGCCGAAGCGCAGGGAAACGATGGTCTGTTCTCTTTTACTGAGTTTTCTTATGGCCCGGTTCAGAAGCCGGTATTCTGCCTCTGTTTCCATATCTTTATAGATCACATCTTCATCCGTTCCCAGGATATCCGATAAAAGCAGCTCATTTCCATCCCAGTCAACATTCAGCGGTTCATCGATTGAAACCTCCATGCGTGTCTTGCTGTTCCGGCGAAGATACATAAGGATCTCATTCTCAATGCAGCGGGAAGCATAGGTGGCAAGCTTGATCTTTTTCTCCGGCACAAAGGTATTGATGGCCTTAATGAGCCCTATGGTTCCGATGGAGATCAGATCCTCCACTCCCACGCCCGTATTATCAAATTTTTTCGCTATGTATACCACCAGTCTCAGGTTGTGCTCGATGAGAAGCGATTTTGCCTCTTCACTTCCGTTCTTTCCCAGGCGTTCAATGGCAGAAGCCTCTTCATCCGGCAGAAGGGGCGGCGGCAGTACATCGCTCCCGCCGATATAGTGGATCTCATTCTCCTTCTGAAAAAGCATCGTCTGAAAGGCCGGAACCATGCGAAACTGAAATTTACCCGGCATTGCTACTTTTATCACCATCATCATTCCCTCCTAATCATCGATCAGCGTACTTGGCAGGATCATCTGATATCTGCCTGCGCCATTCAGTGTTTCTTTACTCACTGCCACGATGGGACGGTCGATCTTTTTTTCTTCTCCATCCCTGTTGATAAAAAGACAGTCCAGACAGATCCCCGGCATACAGCCATTCTGCTTTCCTACCGTATGGTAAGGGATCCACAGGACCTTCGTTTTCTGATTAAAAAGCTCTTTTACCGCCTGGTACTCCACCACAGCTACCGGTTTTCCATGGTAAGGATCCACCAGCCGGTTTCCCGTATCCCGTAGACCGGACAGTTTTTTCTGCCTTCCGTTCCACAGAAGCGTCACTTCACAGAGATTCTCTGTCTCGTACTTCCACTTCTCCTTCAGGCGGAGGGCAGCGTAGATCAAAGCCGTCCCTGCAATACCGGAGAGGATCACCGGCAGTGTAACCCAAATCCGCAGCACCGGAAGAAGCCCTCCCATCAGAAAGGCCATTCCCAGAAAAACAACGGTACTTCTTACCAGTCTTTTTTTCTGCCCAAAGGAGATCTGAAAGCTTCCTTTCACCATCAGAAGTGCCAGGACTGCCGCTGCTCCTGCCAGAAAAACGCCTCCCTCAGGAAAAAGAAAAAGCAGCGCACAACTCCCGACGCTTCCACAGGCTGCCCATGCCGCCATGCGTCCAAAGCGGACTGGCAGTTTTGCCGCTATTCCCGTCAGAAAAAGCAGCAGGAAATCCAGGCAGAAGTTTTCCAGAAAGAATGCATCCATATAAAGCTCGTAATACACAAAACACCCCCTGTATCCTTCTGAACCTCGCTTTTTCAAGCAAGATCCATTATAGAATACAGGGGGTGCATATTTTGTCATAATCAGGAAACGGATCCGTCATTTTCATCGACAGGATTCGTCAGAGAACCGATGGATCAGTCTGCGTAACCGTTGGGGTTATTGCTCTGCCATCTCCAGGAATCTTCACACATACGGTCGATTCCATACTGTGCTTTCCATCCCAGCTCTTTCTCAGCCTTGGATGCATCACAGTAACAGGTAGCGATATCGCCTGCACGACGGGGTTTCACTTCGTAAGGAAGTGTCTTTCCACAAGCTTTCTCAAATGCGTGGAGTACATCCAGAACACTGTAACCAACACCGGTACCAAGGTTGTAGATATTGACGCCGCTGCCCGGTGCCAGTTTCTGCAGAGCCTTCACATGGCCTTTTGCCAGATCTACTACATGGATATAGTCACGTACGCCGGTTCCGTCCGGTGTATCATAGTCATCACCAAAGACTCCCAGACATTTCAGCTTTCCTACAGCCACCTGTGCAATGTAGGGAACCAGATTGTTGGGGATACCCTTCGGATCCTCACCGATCAGTCCGCTTTCATGAGCACCAATGGGATTAAAGTAGCGGAGAAGCAGAATGTTCCACTCCGGATCTGCTGTATGAAGGTCTGTCAGAACCTGCTCCAGCATGCCTTTGGTACGGCCGTAGGGATTGGTGATCTCACCCTTCGGGCACTCTTCTGTGATCGGCACAAAAGCCGGATCTCCGTATACGGTTGCGGAGGAACTGAAGATCAGGTTCTTTACACCATGATTTCTCATGACATCACAGAGATTGAAGGTTCCGGTCATATTGTTGTGGTAGTATTCCAGCGGCTTTGCCACGGACTCACCTACAGCCTTCAGGCCTGCGAAATGAATAACAGCATCAATCTTCTGTTCCTCAAAGATCTTGTTCATGCCTTCTTTGTTCAGCATATCTTCTTTGTAAAAAATAACTTTCTTTCCTGTGATCTTTTCTACCCGCTCAAGAGCCTTTTCGCTAGCATTGTAAAGGTTATCCATTACAACTACCTCATGACCCTCATTTAAAAGCTCGATGCAGGTATGGCTGCCGATATAACCGGCTCCGCCCGTTACTAAGATTTTCATAGCTGTGTCCTCCTTTTTTTATCAAAACGCTGATGCGTTTCAGGCTTTACAACAGATATGGGACCACAAATCGGGTCCCATATCTAACAATTATCTCTTTCTCAGGAAGTCCGGAATCTGGATATCTTTCTCCTGGATCTTGCTCTCCGGAGTTCTCAGTCTGTTCAGACCGGAAGTGGGAGCAGCAGGGGTCACAGAAGACTTCGGCTGGCTGTAGGAAGGAGCCGGGCTCTTCTTCGGGAAAGCACTGACATTTGCTCTTTCACGGCTGCTCTGGAACGGATTGCTGAAAGAAGAAGCAGAATTATTATTTACTTTGTGTGTCTCTACACCGGCATTCTGGTTATCCTCTGTATGAAGACCGGTAGCAATGACTGTGATGCTTGCCTCATCTGCGTATGTATCATCATACATCGCACCGAAGATGATGTTTGCATCCTCTCCTACCAGTTCCTCTACATAGCTGGCTGCATCATTGGCATCCATCAGGGAAATGTCTCCGGAAATATTGATGATGACATCGGTCGCACCTTCGATGGTGGTCTCAAGAAGCGGGCTGGATACCGCCTGTTTTACTGCTTCCATTGCCTTGTCATCACCCTTGGCCTGTCCGATACCGATATGGGCAATACCCTTATTGGTCATAACCGTCTGTACGTCTGCAAAGTCCAGATTGATCAGTGCCGGCATATTGATCAGGTCTGTGATTCCCTGAACGGCCTGCTGAAGAACCTCATCGGCTTTCTTTAATGCCTCCGGCATGGTGGTCCGGCGGTCTACGATCTCAAGAAGCTTGTCATTGGGGATCACGATCAGTGTATCCACATTGGCTTTCAGTCTCTCGATACCGGCAAGAGCATTGCTCATACGGGTCTTTGCCTCAAAACGGAAAGGTTTGGTCACTACACCAACGGTCAGGATACCCATATCCTTGGCAAGTCCTGCCACGACCGGAGCAGCTCCTGTTCCGGTTCCGCCGCCCATACCACAGGTAACGAATACCATATCTGCACCCTGCATCACCTGTTTGATGTCCTCTGTGCTCTCCTGGGCTGCCTGCTCGCCTACCTCCGGCTTTGCACCTGCTCCCAGTCCCTTGGTCAGCTTCTCACCGATCTGGATCGTGGTGGGAGCCTTACAGAGCTGCAGTGCCTGCTTATCGGTATTGATCCCAACGAACTCTACACCGCCGATGGTCTCGTCTACCATTCTATTTACAGCATTATTGCCCGCTCCGCCGACACCGATGACGATGATCTTTGCAGCAGACTCAGTTTCATTTGTCATAATTTCTAACAAGGGTATTTCCTCCTTCTCGCGTCTATATACGACCCTTCAGGCCCCTGGCGGAACACTGAACAGCATCTTTCTTTCCGGATTACAGCACACTACACCCACTGCCGCAATCTTTAACATATATCATATAGGTTTTTCCCGAAATTATCAAGTATATATTTTAAAAATTTTCACAAGGCTTTTCTTTACTGGATGTAAGCTCCGGTATAGGGATCGATATAGCCGTATCCGTCTGTAATAATCTCTCCATTGCTGTCCACATAATTGTAGGAGTCCACGTTGTAGGTGACATTCCCTTTTTTATCAGTATAATACCGGTTGCCGTCCGCATCTTCGGCAAAGGTTCCGTCCGATTCCTGATAGGTGGGGGCGCCACTGGCCTGTGTGGCAGGTGTCTCCTCACCGTCAGAGCTTCCTGCGATCACATTTCCGTTTTCATCCGTCTCTGTCTGGACTTCCGTTTCTGTTTCCGGTGTGTCACGATACGTTACAGACTGGGACTGACTGGAATAACTCTCCATATTCAGATTCCCGCTCTTCTCTGCCACATTCGGAAGAATCGATGACAGCACGGAGATCTTGTCCTCCAGGGAAGATTCGTCTCCCATAAGCACATTCAGCTTTCCGAAGATCAGGATCAGTTCCTCTTTGGTGGAATACCGGATTTCATCCGGCACCAGTCCCTCCTGGTTCAGAAGATCTGCCACCCGGATCACCGTATCCAGTTTATCCGGCTCCGAAGCAGAAAGGGCTTTGTAAAGAGTGACCTTATCCACCGTCAGCCCTGTCACCTCCGGCACATTTTCATGGCGTTTCTGAGAGCTTTCGATGACCAGGCCCGTCCGGTCAAAGTAGACATATTTTCCCTGCGTCCGCACATATCCCACGGCCATTTTTTCATAAACATGAACCTGCACCTTAAAGGGACTGACCATTTTCACTTCCACGCTGCTCAGAAACGGCAGTGCATTCTCTGCTTTTTCTTTATCGTTGTATTTCCATATAAGATAAAGAGTATTCTGGCACAGGCCATCCTGAAGGATAGCCTGCTGGATCTGGGTAGAAGTAAAGGTACTGTTTCCGGATACGGAAATTTCCTTTACCCGGAACAGTCCGAAAACAACTGCCGCCGTCAGGAGCAGTGTTCCGATGATCCCCCATTTCACTCTGCCTTTTCTCTTCCGTCTTTTATGACTGTTCTTCATTGTGTCCCCCGTAAGTTCTTCTGTCACAGCGGTTCCGTACCCTCAAAGTGGTTCCGGAACGGCTGACTTTTTGTCTATGCAGGCCCCCAGCATTCTCAGATCTCCTGCCAGGTCCTCATAGCCCCTTTCCATGTATCCGTCATCCTGGATCCGTGTAGTCCCTTCTGCTCCAAGAGCAGCCAGAACCAGGGCAGCTCCGCCCCGGAGTTCTTTTGCCCGGACAAAGGCGCCACGAAGGGAAGAAACGCCCCGGATCCTGGCACGGTTCCCTTTTATTTCAAGATCTGCTCCCATCCGGCGAAGCTGATCCGCCGTCTGAAAACGTGCTTCAAAAATCCGTTCCTCGATCTCACTTCTCCCCTGTGCCACCGTCATGGCGGAAAGAAGCGCCGACTGAAGATCCGTTGGAAAGCCCGGATAAGGTCTCGTTGTCACTTTTCCAACCGGCAAAAAAGCTTCTCCTGCATCCAGAAAAATCTCTTCCGGAGCGGTCTTCACCACAGCTCCTGTCTTTCTTATCACATGCAGGACTTCTCCAAGACTTCCTGCTTCCGCACCGGAAAGAAGTATCCTTCCTCTGGTCAGAACCCCTCCGAAAAGATAGGTACCGGCCACGATCCGGTCACTTCCGATGGTAAATTCACTGTCCTGCAAAGCTGTGACGCCTTCCACCCGGATGGTATCTGTTCCATCCCCTTCAATGCGGGCGCCTTTTCCCCTCAGAAACCGGCAAAGTTCCGCGATCTCCGGCTCTTTTGCCGCTCCGGAAAGGACTGTCACTCCATCTGCCAGCACGGCAGCCAGGATCACATTTTCTGTAGTTCCCACGCTTGGAAAAGGGAGAACAAGTCCGGTACCGCAAAGACCGGTACTCCAGGCCTTCAGCAACTGCTCCTCTTCCTGAAATATTGCCCCCATCTGCGTGAGCAGGTGCAGATGAAGATCAATGGGGCGTTTCCCGATGGTACAGCCGCCTGGATAAGGCAGAACTGCTTCTTTGCATCTCCCCAGAAGACTGCCCAGAAAGATCACAGAGGAACGCATCTTCTCTCCCAGCTTTTCCGGGACTTTCGTTTCATTCAACCCCGCTGCATCCAGGATCAGCGTATCCTTTTCCCACCAGACCGTGCAGCCCAGGCTTTCCAGTATCTCAAGGGTATATCTGACATCTGTAATATCCGGACAGTTATGAAGCACTGTCCTCCCTTTGTGAAGCAAGGCTCCGGCCAGAACAGGCAGTGCCGCATTCTTGGAACCCTGGATCTTCACTGCCCCGTCAAGAGGCCTGCCGCCCGATACTTCATACCACGTCAACGAACGTCCCCCGCTTTCTTCCCCTATACCACAGGGTATGCAGTCAGGAAAAATCCGTTCCTTTGCATTTCCGGCTGATCCCCAGGACCAGCCCCATTTCAGCCAAGAGAAAAAGGATCGAAGTCCCGCCATAGCTGACAAAGGGTAGCGTAATGCCCGTATTCGGTATGGTATTGGTGACGACTGCCACATTCAGGATCACCTGAATGGCAATGTGTGCCATGACTCCTGCCGCAAGGAGAGAGCCGAAAAGATCCGGTGCATGGACAGCGATCAGAAAAAAACGCCAGATCAGCAGAAGAAAGAGAAGAAGCAGGATTCCTGCCCCGAAAAGCCCCAATTCCTCACAGATGATGGAAAAGATCATATCATTCTGCGCCTCCGGAACAAAACCGAGCTTCTGAATGCTTCCGCCAAGACCGGTACCGAACAGGCCGCCGGAACCAATGGCATAAAGTCCCTGGATCGTCTGGAAACCTTTTTCATAGCTTTCCGGATTTCTCCAGATAGCGATTCTTTCCAGACGGTAACTCTCCATTCCCAGAAAAATCCCCATAAAACCGGCTCCCGCCCCGAAAAGACCTGCAAAAGGCAGATAAGAAGGGCTGGATACAAAAACCAGGATCACAGCAATGCCAAGGATAATGACCGCCGTGCTGAGATTGCTGGTCCCTACCAGTCCTACAATGGGCAGGATCAGGATCAGCGTCCGGAAGAGCTCCAGCATTCCTTTTTTCTTGTTCTCCCGCCTGCTGATGACCCTGGCCAGAAATAAGATCACGGCAGGTTTGGCAAACTCTGACGGCTGAAAGGACAGCGGGCCAAGGCTCAGCCACCGTCTGGATCCATTGATGGAGGCTCCCACAAAAAGTACCAGGGTAGACAGAACAAGCGACAGCAGATACGCCGCCACTCCCCATTTTTCCAGCCGGTGATAATCCAGTTCTGCTGCCAGATACAGGACAGCAATCCCCAGCACGGTGGCAAAAAGTTGTTTTTTAAAATAACTGGCAGGATCAGAAAACTTCACCTGCCCGTTGTATGCACTTGTACTTAAAAGGACGGTCAGCCCGAACAAAAGCAGGATGACCACCAGTATCAGGAGTGTGTGATCCACTGTCCCTTTTTTCCGGTCCATGGCACCCCCTGTTTCACTTTACAGCTGATTTACAAATTCCTTGAACTGCTTTCCGCGGACCTCATAGCTCGGGAACATATCCCAGCTTGCACAGGCCGGTGAAAGCAGGACCGCCTCTCCGCTTACGGCATGAGAAGCACAGAACTCCACTGCCTCTTTGAGAGAATTTACAAAATAGACCGGCTCAAACCCACAGGCTGCAGCCGCTTCTGCAATCTTCTCCTTTGTGGCGCCCAGAAGAACCAGACCCTTTACTTTTCCATCAAAGGCACGGATCCATTCCTCATAGGAGGAACCCTTGTCATAACCGCCGCCGATGAGCCAGGTGGGCCGGTTCATCGCCTGAATGCCTTTGATCGCCGCATCCGGGTTGGTCCCCTTGGAATCATTATAATAAGCAACACCGTTTTTCTCCGTCACATACTCGATCCGGTGTTCCACCGCATGGAAGCGGAGCAGTGCATAACGGATCTCTTCCAGGCTGACACCATAGGCCAGAGCCATGGCAACTGCCGCCATAACGTTTTCAAAGTTATGAAGACCTAAGAGGTTCAGTTCATCCGTATCACAGATCTTGGTAAGAACCGTACCGTCATGGTAGAAGATTGCGCCATTTTCATAATACATTCCCTGATTCAGCTTACGTGCGCTGGAGAAAAATATGACTTTTGTTTTCAGCGTCTCCCCGAATTTTCTTAAAACCTCATCCTCATAGTTCAGGACACAGGTATCTTCTGCCGTCTGATTGGCTGTAATGAGTTCCTTCACCCGTATGTACTCTTCCATCGTATGATGACGGTTCAGATGATCCGGAGTGATGTTTAGGATCGCACTGACCTTCGGATGAAAATGCTCTGTGGTCTCCAGCTGGAAGCTGCTGATCTCTGCCACAGTGACAGAATCCTCATTCATCTCTTCCACTGCTGCCGTGTAAGGGTTTCCGATATTTCCCACCACAAAAACAGAACTTCTGGCATGTTCCATAATGGCGCCCAGAAGACTGGTGGTCGTCGTCTTTCCGTTGGTTCCCGTAATCGCCAGCACATCGCCCTTTCCAAAAGCGTACGCCAGTTCCACTTCTCCCCAGATCTTCAGACCTTTTTCCTTAAAATGGAGAACCAGGGGAAGATCCGTGGGGACACCGGGGCTTAGAACCACCAGAGACAGTCTGTCGATCTCTTCCTCCGGCAGGTTTCCGACAAAGATCTCTGCCTTCGTTCCCTCTCTCAGCTGACTTTTTACCGCAGCCGGATCTGTTTTCTCATTTCCGTCATAGAGAACCGGAATGCTTCCCATGTCCTCCAGAAGTTTTGCGGCTCCGATACCGCTCTTTCCCGTGCCGAATACCAGCACGCGTTTTTCTTTCAAATCCATGATATCCTCCTAGAATAAACCACCCTTACTCAACGGAGCAGCAAAAGCCCCACGATGCACAGAAGCATGGTAACGGTAGAAAATACGGCAACGATCCGTGTCTCAGACCAGCCGCAAAGCTCAAAATGATGATGGATCGGCGCCATTTTAAAGAAACGCTTTCCACCTGTCTTTTTAAAATAAGTCACCTGGATAATAACAGAAAGGACCTCAACCAGATAGATCAGACCGACAACCAGGATGATCCAGGGCATGCGGAGCATATAGGCAGAGCCTGCCACAAAACCGCCCAGAGCCAGCGATCCGGTATCTCCCATAAATACCTGTGCCGGATGCACATTAAACAGCAGAAAGCCAAGAAGTGCTCCTGCCACAGCTGCCGTCACCGGCTCAATGCCGCCTCCGAGAACCAGAGAGGCAATCGTAAAGAAGACAGCTACCACAGCCGTCACACTAGAAGCCAGACCGTCCAGACCATCGGTAAAATTCACGCCGTTATCCGTTCCGATGATGGCAAAGTAAGCCAGAGGGACCGTGATCCATTTGATATCCAGTACATAATCAGTAAACGGAAGAACCATCGTCAGACCGCTCTCGTCCTTCAAGATCATGTAGATCACAAAAACAGTGGTCACTGCCAGCTGACAGAACATCTTCTGCTTGGGAAGGAGTCCGTCAGAACGCTTCAGCACCACCTTCAGATAATCATCCAGAAAACCGATGATCCCAAAGCCCAGCGTCAGAAACAGGACCGGAATGATCCTGGGATAACGACCCACAAAAAACAGACAGGTCACCAGAACACTGATCAGAATGATGGTTCCGCCCATGGTAGGAGTCCCTGCTTTCTTCAGATGGGACTGAACGCCCTCGGCTCTTTCTGTCTGTCCAACCTTCAGTTTCCGAAGGAAGGGAATGACAAACGGACTTAATGCCACACTGACCGCAAAGGCGATGAGCAGCGGGAGCATCACGGAATGAATGATTTCTGTACTTATAACCATTTTGCACCTCTTTAATCTTTATTTTTTCGAATAGTTACAGTATACGTCTTTTTTCCCTATTACGCAAGGTTTTCTTACCCTGCCTCTCCCTGTACATCCGTCACAGGCTCTTCCCGTTTCACTCCCAGGTAAGGCAGGATATTTTCAAAGATATCCCGGATCACCGGCGCTGCCACCGTGCCGCCGTAATAGACCCCCTGCGGATCGTGAATGACACAGATCCCCAGTACGGTTGGATTTTCTGCAGGAGTAAACCCCAGAAACGAAGAAATATAACGGTGTGCACTTCTCGGTATGGTCTCCGAAGTAGCCGTTTTCCCGCCGATGGAATATCCCTCGATAGCGGCATTTTTCCCGGAGCCTTCACTCACCACTTCTTTCAGGATCCCACGGACCGTCTCCGAAGTCTCTTCTGAAAGGATCCGTTCTCCCTGTGGATATTCCAGCACTTTTAAAAGTGTCCCATCCCGTTTCCGTACCTGAATGCCAAAATGAGGCGTCACTCTTCTGCCGCCATTGATCAGGGAGCTTACCGTTGCTGCCAGCTGTACCGGGGTCACCTGAAAGGACTGTCCAAAGGAAACGGTGGCCAGTTCTACCAGTCCCATATTTTCCTTCTGATGCATGATCGTCCCTGCTTCTCCCGGAAGGTCGATTCCTGTCTTTTTCAGCAGTCCGAACTGCTGAAAATAGCGGTAATAGATGTCGATCCCCAGCCGGAGCCCTACCGTGATGAACACCGGATTACAGGAATTCATGGCTCCATGGACAAAATCCTCGCTTCCATGACCGCCCACCTTATGGCAGCGGATCCTCCGGTCTTCCACGATACAGTAACCGGGGCAGTAAAAGGAATCCGACGGATGGACCACACCTTCTTCCAGGCCGGCCGCCATAGTGATGATCTTGAAAACAGAGCCCGGCTCATACGTATCATTGATGCAGCCGTTTCTCCACATACGGTTCCTGGCATCCTGAAGTTCCTGTTCCGTCATCCCCGCCGTATCCAGTGTGCCCGGATCAAACGGTGCATTGAGATCAAATTCCGGTACATTGACACAGGCATAGATCTCCCCGTTCTGCGGATTCATAAGAAGGATCGAGACTTTTTCCGCCTGCTTCTCTTCCATGACCTTCCGCGCCGCCTGTTCCGCATATTCCTGAATGTTCCGGTCGAGACTGATCACCAGATCATTTCCGGCCACAGCCTCTTTTCTCGCTTCCCCGGCATCTGCCAGTTCCACTCCTCTGGCATCTGTGAGTGTCAGGATCTTTCCATCCGTCCCCTTCAGTACCGCTTCGTATTCCACCTCCAGGCCGATGATCCCCTGATTGTCACTTCCGGTAAAGCCCAGTACTTTGGATGCCAGGCTCCCGTATGGATAATACCTTTTGAAATCCTCATCCACCTTTACACCGGCCAGATTGTATTTCCGGATCCTGTCGCCGGTCTCCTTCGGTACGTTGGTCCGGATCCTTTCCAGTGCACTGACCTTTTCCACCCGTTTCCGTACCTTGTCTTCCGCAAGCTCCAGTTCTTTTGCAAGTACATGGATGACTTCCTCCGGATCCTTCAGCTGATTATGTACCACAGAAACCGTACAGACCGGCTGATTATCCGCCAGCACCGTCCCGTTAACATCCAGGATCCGGCCTCTGGCTGCCTTGATATCCCGTTCTCTTTCATGAAGATCCGCAGCCTTTTTATAATAATATTCCGAACGGAACAGCATCAGCCAGGCCAGACGTCCCACCAGCCCAAGCAGCATGACCGCACAGAGAACGAAAACCAGCAGGATCTTTTTTTTATGAAAAATCTTCAGTGAGGACATAAAAAACCTCCGGAAAAGCTTTCTATTATGTATAGTCGCTTTTCCGGAGGTCTATGCTCTTATTCTTCTCCCAGATCTTCTCTGGTGATGCCGGCGTTATCCGGTACGCCTTCCTGCTGTTCTTCCTCTGTCTTCTCTGCAGGAGGATTGGAAATATTAGGGTTATCTGCCACCTGGCTGTCCGCACTCTGGATCACATTTCCGTCTTCATCCGTTTCCGGTGTCTCTGTTTCTGTGATTCTTCCGGCCTCTGCCTCTTCTCTGGTGATTCCATGATCTGCCAGCTCCTCATCGGTATATTCCTCTGTTACAGGAATATTGAGATATGGCAAGATTTCCATGAGGATCTTTCTGGACATGATATGAGGATATCCGCCCTGGGTCTGATCATCTACATTCGGCTCATCCACAACCGAATAGATCATCACCTCAGGATCATTGATGGGCGCAGCTCCGATAAAGGAAACGATATAACGTCCCTGCCAGCGCTGTCCGTTCTCCGGATTGATCTTCTCGGCAGTACCCGTTTTTCCGCCTACCCGGTAACCGGGCACCCAGGCCTTCCGGCCGGTTCCGTAAAGAACACCCATCTCCAGAGCTTCCTGAAGCACTTTGGAGGTCGATGCGGAAATAGGCTGACGCAGAAGAATGGGATCATTGGTCTTTACCACGCCTCCCTGGTCGTTCAGGATCTGCTTTACCATATGGGGCTGATAATAATAACCTCCATTGACTACGGCACAGAAGGCAGCCGCCTCCTGGATCATCGTACAGGTAAAACCCTGACCGAAGGTGTTCGTCGCAAGCTCTACCTCATGCATATTTTCTGTGCTGTAAAGACTTCCGATATTCTCATTGGGAAGATCGATGCCGGTACGGCTTCCAAAGTTAAAAAGGCGCTGATATTTACAGAATTTCTCCACGCCCAGCCGGTAACCGATCTGCATCAGCGCATCATTACAGGAATTCTGAATGGCTTCCCGTACGGTCTCCATGCCATGACCGTTAACATTGTCACAGTTGATCCTAGTATCTGTAATGAACTCATAACCGTCACAGTAAAAAGTATCATCCGGATCAATCGAACCTGTCTCAATGGCCGATGAAACTGTGATCGGTTTAAACGTGGAACCCGGTTCAAAAGCATAGGAAACACAGAAGTTACTCCAGAGATCATTGTAAACCTCCGCTTTTTCCTCATCCGTCAATGTCTCCAGATCTTTCTCCTCATACCAGGAGCTCACATCATAAGGATCACTCAGATCATAGCTGTGGTTGGTCGCCATGGCATAGATCTCACCGGTTTTTGGATTCATGACGATCACTGCGATATTTTTCGCTCCGTGACCGTTCAGTTCCTGGTTGGGACCGTCACTGAGTTCTTCATCCAGCTGTTTGATGTATTTTTCCACGATCTGCTGAATGTTCACATCCAGCGTGGACACCAGGCTGTAACCGTTCTCCGGTTCGATGACCGTACGCTGCAGCTCGGAATCTTCATTGAGATAGCCGAACTCCCGGCCGTTGACACCATTGAGTACATCCGTATAGTACGACTCCAGACCTACGATACCATCGCTGAGATCATTGGAAAAGCCTACCACCGTACTGGCCAGGGACTTCATCGGATACTCCCGGACATAGTTCTCTTCAAACCAGATTCCCTGCACATTCTGCCGCTCGGCAATCTCTTTTTCGGTAAGATCTTCTCCCGAAGTGGAGATAGAAGTCTCATAGGCATCTTTTTCTTCCTGTGTGACCTTTTTTTTCAAAATCTGATACTGGCTGTTTCTGGTCGCCTCCGCTGTGATCAGGCTTCGAAGCTCTGTCTCATCCAGTCCGAAAGAAGCAGCCAGTGCTTTTACCGTAGGCTCCAGATAAGCCTCTTTTTCATTGACTGCCTTACAGTCCAGGATCACCGTGTAAACCTTTTCGCTTCTGGCAAGTACATTCCCGTTCCGGTCCCGGATCTCTCCCCGCCGGTAAGGAATGCTTCTGCTGTCATACTCCTTCTGTGAGAGTACCTGTTTGGCATATTTATCGCCACTCTTGATGTTGATGTAGGCGATCCTCAGATTTAATATCACTAAAACCAACAAAACAAATGCAAAAACGCCCAGAAGCTTTTTTTGCATTTGTTTATCAAATTTCTGCTTTCTTCTTCTTTTTTTCAATCAAACCACCTGTATACTATTCCTTCGGCACTTCCTCGTACTGACGGACATAATCTTTGTCCTGTTTGTCGTAAGTAACGATCTGATCCTGGTTTGCGTAAACCATGCCAAGCTCATTGATGGCAATATCGCGGATCGCATCCAGATCCACGGAAGAAACTGCTTTAGAATAAGCTGCATCGTTCGACAGCTTCAAGTCACTGTAAGAGCTCTCCATTCTGGAAATCTCTTTTCTGGATTCCGTCACCTGCGCCTGCAGTTTCAGATAATTGACACAGATAAACAGACAGGCTACAGCGGCAATACTCAAAAAGCCCACATAGCCCATATTCATCTGAAAAGCTCTGGCTCTGGCCCTGCGTCTGGCAAGTGCCTTCTGCCTGGTTTTCGGCCGGCTCTGGCTGTTTTTCCTCTGCGGTGCCTGCTGTCTCTTCTCCGGTGCATAATGCCGCTGCGGCATTTCATCCGGCACTGCCTGCTCATACTGTGAAAGTTTTCTCACGGCGGTACCTTCGATATAAGCTCCACGGTTTATTTTTTTGTGAGTGTTCATCTGGCTCCCCATGATATCTCTCCTTTCACCCGGTCATTGCCTGCCTTCCTCAGAGAATGATCTTCCGTTCAAAGACTCTGAGTTTGGAACTCTTGGAACGCTTGTTTTCCTCCAGTTCCTCTTCACTTGGAATAATCGGTTTTCTTGTTATAACCTTTCCCTTGGATTTCCTTCCGCACACACAGACAGGAAACTCTTTGGGACAGATACAAGGATCTTCGTTTTCTTTAAAAATATTCTTTACGATACGGTCTTCCAGAGAATGGAAGGTGATCACTGCGATCCTGCCTCCGTCATCCAGAAGATCGATCATATCTCCAAGGGAATCTTTCAGTACATCCAGTTCCCTGTTCAGTTCGATCCGAATCGCCTGAAAGGTTCTTTTGGCCGGGTGTCCGCCTACGGCACGGACTTTCATCGGAATCGCTGCTTTTATCACTTGAATTAACTCCCCAGTTGTTTCCAATGGTTTTTCACTTCTCGCGCTGACGATGTGTTTTGCAATATTTTTCGCAAATTTGTCCTCTCCGTAATCCCGGATGATCCGATACAGCTCACTCTCGCTGTAGCCATTGACAATATCTCTGGCTGTCATTGTCTGTCTCTGATCCATCCGCATATCCAGTGGGGCATCCTCTCGATAAGTGAAACCGCGTTCCGCGTTATCCAGCTGATAGGATGAGACTCCCAGGTCCAAAAGAATTCCGTCCACTGCTGTAATGTGTAATTTTGTCAGTTCTGCCCTCATATTGCAGTAATTACTGCGAATGATGGTCACTTTATCCTTAAACTCCCCTAAGCGCACCCGTGCAGCTTCTATGGCAGCTTCGTCCTGGTCGATCCCGATAAGGCGGCCTTTGTCCGAAAGCCTGCGGCAGATCTCATAAGAATGTCCGCCGCCGCCCAATGTGCCATCCACGTAGATACCGTCCGGTCGGATGTTCAGTGACTCCATACACTCACTGAGCAGTACAGATTGATGTTTAAATTCCATATTGTCCTCCCCTGACTATATGCCTAAGCCTAAATCTGTCATCTGTTCAGCGATCTCGTCCATTGCCACATCGTCCAGGGAATTATTTTCATTCCACTTGTCCTTGCTCCAGATCTCGATTCTGTTCAGCATACCGGTCAGCACTACATCTTTTTCCAGACCTGCAAATTCTCTTAAGGTTGCCGGTAAGAGAATTCTCCCCTGCTTGTCCAGTTCACAGGGCGTTGCACCCGCTACGAAAAAGCGGGCAAACTGCCTGGCGTTCTTATTGGTAAGTGGTAACGATTTCAGTTTGATCTCAAAAGCTTTCCATTCTTCATCAGAGAACACAAACAAGCAGCCGTCCAGTCCCTTCGTGACAACAAATGTCTCTCCAAGCTCCTCGCGGAACCGGGAAGGAATGATCAGCCTGCCCTTGGTATCAATCGTATGACTGTATTCTCCCATGAACATGGTGGCCACCTACTTTCTGTAAAAACACAGATCACGTCTCATCCGTGTCCTGTGGAAAAACGATATTCTGTGAACCACATGCTTCACTTTCTAACCACTTTCCTCCACTTTCTACCACTTATGGGATAATAATAGCTCATTTTTTCTTAAAAAGCAATGGTTAATTCGGATTATTTTGGCCTTTTTCCTAAACACTTCCGTACGGGATTTTTCTCCGGACAGACAATAACCCCCACTTTTCTGCCACCTTCCTGATCTGGTGGTAAAAAGTGGGGGTTTTCATCGCTTTTCTTTTTCAGGCACTCTGAAGGTCCAGATATTCTTCAACCAGCCTGTCCAGTACAAGACTCTGCTGATAAGTGGCCTCCAGATCATTTTCCATGGTAAGACGATCCAGTTTCTCCCGTTCTTTTTCAATGCGTTCCCTTAAGTTTTCCATCTGATTCATTGCGTCTGTTTTCTCCTTTCGGTGTATCCCCTTTTTTTCTCAAAAGCACGATCAAAAGTATCGAAACAACAACCATCACACCGGCCAGAAGCTGTGATACCGGCCAGTGGACTACGGGAAGCAGAAGCTGATCGGTACGGAGTCCTTCGATCCAGACTCTTCCGAGGCCATAGCCACCCAGATAACACAAAAAAACTTCACCATTGAATTTCCGGTGATTTATCTTATAGAGTAAAAAAATGAGTACGCCTGCATTCCACAGTGATTCATACAGAAACGTGGGATGCACCTGGATGAACTTCACTCCGTCGATGATCTGCAGATGCTCCATCATCTGTGCCGTCACCTCACCGGAGCGGACTGCATCCAGCGGAAGCTGCATGGCAAGAAGGTTATCGGTATATCCGCCGAAAGCCTCCCGGTTGAAAAAGTTTCCCCAGCGGCCGATGATCTGCCCGAGGATGATGCCGCAGCAGGCGGTATCTCCCAGAAGGCCAAAGGGAATTTTTTTCTTCCTTTTAAAATAAAGCATCGTGAGCATGGCGCCTATGACGCCTCCGTAAATAGCCAGACCGCCCTCCCGGGTGTTCAAGATACTGAGAAGATCATCCTTGTATTCTTCCCAGGAAAAGATCACGTAATACAGTCTGGCACAGATCACAGAGATCACGATCCCGACAATGGCCATGTCAAAATAGTCATCGGGATTCTGCCCGGTCTTCTTTGCCACATAAAGCGCCAGGAAAATCCCCGCCATCATGGCCACGGCAATGGTCACGCCATAATAGGCGATCTCAATGCCGAAAACCGAAAAACTTTTTCCCACATGCTCCAGACAGATGCCAAGATGTGGAAACCTGATCGCTTCGCTCATAAAAAGCTTCCTTTCATCAAACGTTGAAGCGGAATAAAATGACGTCTCCGTCCTGAACTACATAGTCTTTTCCTTCCAGACGGACCAGACCCTTTTCCTTGGCTGCCGCATAGGTCTTGGAATCCAGAAGCTCCTGGTAATTGATCACCTCTGCGCGGATGAATCCTCTCTCAAAATCCGAGTGGATCTTTCCTGCTGCCTGCGGTGCCTTGGTTCCTTTGGTAATGGTCCAGGCTCTGGTCTCCTTCTCACCTGCGGTAAGGTAGCTTAACAGGCCAAGAAGGCTGTAGCTTGCACGGATCAGTTTCTCAAGGCCGGACTCGGAAAGTCCCAGATCCTCCAGGAACATAAGCTTCTCATCATCATCCAGCTCAGAGATCTCCTCCTCGATCTTTGCACAGATCACAAAAACCTCACTTCCGGATTTCTTTGCGTACTCGCGCACTTCCTGCACGTACGGATTTTTGGCTCCGTCATCTGCCAGATCATCCTCGGATACATTTGCTGCAAAAATCACCGGTTTGGATGTCAAAAGATTATAGGTAGGAATCCAGGCAAGCTCCTCTTCATCCTCTGTTTCGTAAGAGATTGCAAGGTTTCCCTCCTCCAGATGTGCTTTCAGGCGGTTCAGAAGCTCCAGCTCTTTGGCAAGGGTCTTGTCATTTCTTGCTCCTCTGGTAGTCTTTGCAATTCTTCTCTCTAATATTTCAAGATCAGAAAAAATCAGCTCCAGATTGATGGTCTCAATATCACGCACCGGATCAACACTACCGTCTACATGGATCACATTCGTATCTTCAAAGCAGCGTACCACATGAACAATGGCATCCACTTCACGGATATTGGCCAGGAACTGGTTTCCCAGACCTTCGCCCTTGGATGCGCCCTTTACCAGACCGGCGATATCCACAAATTCAATGACAGCCGGAGTGACCTTCTCGGAATTGTAAAGGTCAGCCAGCAGTTTCAGTCTTTTATCCGGTACGGCAACCACACCCACGTTGGGATCAATGGTACAAAAGGGATAGTTGGCTGACTCTGCGCCTGCCTTTGTGAGGGAATTAAAGAGAGTACTTTTTCCTACATTCGGTAATCCTACGATTCCTAACTTCATCTATTAAAACTTCCTTTCTTATCTTTTGTTGTATTGTATGATACTTAATTTTTTCCTGCCCATGAGACAGTTTAGCACAGGAACGGACAGAATTGCAAGTGCTTTGACAGAGAAGTCTTCGACACGATTCGTCAATCCTTTGATTCCATCACAAGAAGTTTTCCGGATAAAAACGAGATTTCCCCGTTTTCTGCGGTTATTTCGTTGCTGACTCCCAGAGGGTTCTCCGCCTCCATGTCGTATTCTGTCAACGGATAAAAAAAGCCCCGAAGGGTCAGCCCCTTCACCTGTCCGCCGAAGGCGAACAAAGAAACGTACTTGCCGTACTGTTTCTTTTTTTCGATCGTCAACGGCTGATCGATCAGCCGGATCCGGTTGTGCGCATCCATAAGAATGCATTCTTTTTTCCGCTCGAGTGCATGGGAAAGAAGTTTGATATTTGCCACCACATGATCCAGTCTGGTACCGGTGCCTCCGAGGATATAAATCCTGTCTGCCCCTTCTTCCATGGCAAGTTCCATGGCAATGGCGGTATCGGTAAAATCTTTTACCGGATTAAAGGTACGGATCGGGATCTCCGGAAACTGTTTAAAGTATTCCAGTGCTTCTCCGGAAGCGGAATCAAAATCCCCCACGATATGCGTGGGATGAATCCCTTTCTCTTTCAGGAAACAGATCCCTCTGTCGGCTCCAATGAGAAGCTCCGGCTTTTCCTCTCTCAAAAAAGCAAGGGCAAAGTCCGGATCCAGACTGCCCCCGCTGATAATAACGGCTGTTTTCATTTCTTTTCCTCATAAGCTTTCATGGCTTCCAGAAATGCATGGACATTTTCTGCCGCATTTCCCCGGAATACACTGCTGCCGGCTACAAGCACATTTGCTCCGGCGTCCAGGATCTCCGGAAGGTTGTTAAGGCTGACACCGCCATCCACTTCGATATCGATGTCCCGTCCTGCTTTCGTCAGCATTTTCCGGAGATCACGAATCTTATCCGTCACCGCCTGGATGTAAGGCTGACCGCCAAAGCCCGGGTTTACGCTCATCAGAAGGATCATATCGGTCTCATCCAGCACATAATCCAGAACGGAAAGCGGGGTTGCCGGATTCAGGGCCACACCAGCTTTTTTTCCAAGGGAACGGATATGCTGAAGGGTCCGGTGAAGATGGGTACAGGCCTCTGCGTGTACGGTGATGATATCGGCACCGCAGTCTGCAAACTCGCCCACATAACGATCCGGATCCTCCACCATCAGATGTACATCCAGAACTTTATCTGTCATTTTCCGAAACGCACGGACTGCCGGCATTCCGAAATTGATACTCGGGACAAAACTTCCATCCATGACATCCACATGAATGTACTGGGCGCCTGCCTCATCAATGGTACGGATCTCCTCTCCCAGTCTGCTGTAATCCGAAGCCAGCATTGATGGTGATAAAAGATACATATTAATATTTCCTCCTGTCTTTTAACTCTTCCAGCATTTCCAGATAGCTTTGATACCGTCTTTTACTGATCTTCCCTTCGGTTACGGCATCCTTGACACCGCAATCCGGTTCTCTGTCATGAAGGCAGCCCTGGAATCGACAGTAAGGTTCAAAGGGTGTAAAATCCGGAAAATAGAGCTGTAATTCTTCTTTTTCCATCTCAGGAAGCATCAGGGAGCTGAAGCCCGGCGTGTCCATGAGATAGGTTTCCTCTTCTACATAGAAAAGTTCCGAATGGCGGGTCGTATGCTTTCCTCTGTCGATCTTCCGGCTGATCTCTCCGGTTTCCATAGAGGCACCGGGACAGAGCCGATTGATCAGCGTGGATTTTCCCACGCCGGATGGCCCTGCCACGGTGGTGGTCTTTCCTCTCAGGATCTCACGGACAGCTTCCATGCCCTTTTCCTGACCGGCACTGACAAAAAGCACCTGACTGTCACAGCCGTCGTAGATCTGCTGAAGCTCTTCCATCTCTTCTCTGGTAGAAAGATCTTCCTTATTGAAGCAGATCACGGTCTTCACTTTCTGGTACTCCATCATGACCAGAAAGTGATCGAGCAGATTGAAATTCGGTTTCGGCTGATTCACTGCAAAAATCACCAGTGCCTGATCCACATTGGCTACCGCCGGACGGATCAGTGTATTCTTTCTCGGAAGGATCTCCATGAGATTTCCTGTCTTCTCTTTCTCATCCAGGATCTCAATGCCTACATCATCTCCCACCAGAGGCTTGATGCCGTTTTTCCGGAAAATCCCCTTCGCCCGGCACTCATAGATCACGTTATCTCTGGTGTGTACATAATAGAAACCGCCGATTCCTTTGATTATCTTTCCTTTTTGCATAAAGTCTTCCTTTTACTTAAAAGGTACATTGTTATAGTCGTACTGATATTTCACTTCTCCGCTGTCCGGATCCAGGATATAGATCGTGATGGTTCCGCTGCTGTTGGATTCACTGCTCCATTTTACGGAATAGGGGAAGGTGAGCACTTCACCTTTTACCAGAGTCGTGGAATATCCATCCTGTGTGATAACCAGATCTATCGGCTCTCCAGCATAGACATCCGGTGCCTGAAGACTCACGTTACAGGAATACGCTGCATCTGCCGTGGTCGCAGCTTCAGTGGCCGGTTCTGGAGAAGCTGTTCCGTTTCCGGACTCGGCCGGATCTCCGGCTCCTACGCTGACGGTCAATGTGACGGTACTTCCTGCTGCCGGGCTTCCATCGATAGGATCCTGACTGATCACAGTCCCGGCTGCGATATCTGCGCTGACCTGCTCAGTGATCTTTACCGTATAACCGGCTGCTTCCAGACCCGACTGGGCATCAATGATGCTCTGGCCGGTGTAGTTTTTCAAGGTCTGCGTGCCGGCGGAAGAAGTATCACCGTCTGCCGGCTGACTTACCCAGAGTTCAATGGTATCGCCGGCCTTTACCGTACTTCCTGCCTCGGGATTGGCATAGATCACATGATTTCCTTCCACATTCTGATTCGTCGTATATTTTACATTGTATTTGATACCCACTTTATCGCAGGCACTCTGTACATCGCTCAGGAGAAGTCCTGCTACCTCAGGCACCGTAACCTCCGTCACACCGCTGCTCACTACATAATAAACGGTAGTATTTTTCTCCACAGAGCTTTCTGCTGCCGGTGTCTGTGAAATGATCTGGCCTGCCGGATAATCGGCAGAAGGCTGCTCGCCGCTCTTGACTCCGCCGATGCTCAGGGCATTCAGAGCCTCCAGCGCTTCTTTTTCTGTTTTTCCGGTAAGAGACGGTACGGTAACGGGAACATTGGCTTCCTCTGTCACCTTCTGTACGATATCACTTTCACTCTCCATGCCGGTGCCGGTCTCTGTCTCCGTAGAGGCTTCCGTTGCGGGCTGCTTCAGTTTTGTCTTGCTTCCTTTAAAATTGAAAAGCCCCGTCGCATTTCCCACCAGTGCCAGGAAAATGCAGAGAATGATCAGACCGATGATGATACTTCCAATGGTCATGAATTTTTCCAGTCTGGGACTGATTCCATCTTCATCCTCGTCCTCATCGGGATCAAAGTAGTTCTCCTGATAGGGATTTCTCTGAGGCGGATAAGAGCTGCCGGCTCCCGCCGGACGGTTTCCCTGCGGAGGATACGCATTTCCATAACTGCCGTAACCAGGATTTCCATTTCCGGGAGCTACTGCCGGCCCCTTCTGTACCGGAGGCACATTGGGAACACTGTTTCGCTGAGGATTCACCGGCGTTTCCCCATAACTCTGCTTGATCTGATTCAGCTCGTCTCCGGAGATCACTACCGTACGGGCATTGTTGTTGATGGGTGTCAGCTGCACAAAATCGCCCTCGGGATTGACCAGTGATTCTTTGAGATCACGGATCACCTCCGCCATATCATTGTAGCGGCGGTCCGGGCTCTTCTGTGTACATTTGTAAATGATCTGCACTGTGCTCTTTGGCAGATCCGGCACATATTTTCTCGGAGAGGGAAGCTCCTCCTGGAGATGTTTGATGGCAATGGCCACAGTGCTGTCCCCGTCAAAAGGCACGGTTCCTGTCAACATCTCATAAAGTGTGATGCCCAGGGAATAAATATCGCTCTTATAATCGCTGTATCCGCCTCTGGCCTGCTCCGGTGAACTGTAATGGACCGATCCCATAACGCTGGAATTGATCGTATTGGAGCTGGCCGCTCTGGCAATACCAAAGTCCGTAACTTTTACCTTTCCATCCGTGGAAATAATGATATTCTGCGGCTTTACATCCCGGTGGACGATCCCGTTCCGATGTGCCGCCTCCAGTCCCATGCAGACCTGGATTGCAATACTGGTCGCTTCGCGCACTGCCAGCCGTCCCTTTTTGTCTATGTACTCCTTCAGAGTGATTCCTTCCACCAGCTCCATGACAATATAGCTGATGCCATGATCCTCTCCTACATCATACACATTGACGATATTGGGATGGGCAAGACCTGCCGCTGACTGGGCCTCCACACGGAATTTGGAGATAAACGCCTTATCTTCCCGAAACTCCTGCTTCAGCACCTTCATCGCCACAAAGCGGTTCAGCTTGTGGTCCTTTGCCTTATAGACATCTGCCATCCCGCCGGAACCGATCCGTCCGATGATCTCATATCGTTCCTGTACAAACATTCCTTCTTTTAACATTCTTTCACCTCACCTGGTAGTGGCTCCACCAGAACAACTGAAATGTTGTCCTTTCCACCGTTCTGATTTGCCGCTGTAATGAGTTTCCTGGCTCTTTCTTCCACATCTCCTCCGCTTGTCACGATCTCACGGATCTCATTGTCCTCCAGCATATTGCTGAGGCCGTCAGAACAGAGCAGTATCTTATCTCCTTTCCGTATACGCAGATCAAAGAAATCAATGTTGACTTCCTTTTCCACTCCCACGGCTCTTGTAATCACATTTTTATTGGGATGGTTTCTGGCTTCCTCTCTCTTCAGCTTTCCGCTTCGCACCATCTCTTCCACCAGGGAATGATCCTTGGTGATCTGACGGATGTCCTTGCGGATCAGATAAAGACGGCTGTCTCCCACATTGGCCACATAAAGGTATCTGTCTTCGATGACAGCAACCACCACCGTAGTCCCCATTCCCGCCAGATTTTCATTCTCACGGGATTTTTCATATACCCGGCTGTTGGCCTCTTCCACCGCAGTCCGGATAATTTTGATGGGATTCGTCTCCTGGCTTTTTCGAATACTGTCAAGCAAAGTACCAACGGTATCTCTGGAAGCGGTATCACCGGCTCTGTGGCCTCCCATTCCATCTGCAACCACAAAGAGGTTCGGAAGATTCCCTACCGGTGTCTCAGACGCGAACACAAAATCCTGGTTCATGGACCGGCTCTGGCCTACATCAGTGATGCAAAACGCCTTCATATTTCTTCCTCTCCTTTGTTCTTTTCCATATAACTTCTTCGAAGCTGTCCACAGGCCCCATTGATATCCCGGCCCATTTCCCTTCTTATAGTAACATTTATTCCGTATTTTTCAAGTTTATTTTTGAACGCCTGCGTCACGCTGCTGCTCGGCTGCACAAAATCCCGCTCCTTGATGGGGTTTACCGGGATCAGATTTACATGACCGTTCAGCCCTTTCAGAAGGTCCGCCAGTTCTCTGGCATCTTCTGCATGATCATTGACACCGCCTACCAGACTGTACTCAAAGGTCAGTCTCCTGCCGGTTTTGTCATGATAATAACGGCAGGCATCCATGACCTCAGAAAGCTCATACTGCTTCGCGATCGGCATGAGTTTTTCCCTTTTCTCCTGACTGGATGCATGGAGAGAAAGGGCAAGTGTGATCTGAAGTTCCTCGTCTGCCAGCCTCCGGATATTCGGCACGATGCCGCAGGTAGAAAGTGTGACATTTCTCTGACTGATATGTAAGCCGTTCTCATCCGTCAAAAGCTGAATGAACTTCCGCACATTGTCATAATTATCCAGCGGTTCTCCTGTTCCCATAAGAACCAGGTTGGAGACCCGTTCTCCGGAAATCTTCTGGATCTCATAGACCTCTTCCAGCATTTCCGAAACGGTCAGATCCCGTTTTTTTCCTCCGATGGTAGAGGCACAGAAACGACAGCCCATACGGCAGCCGACCTGAGAGGAAATGCACACGGAATTTCCATGGTGGTATTTCATGAGCACACTCTCAATGACATTTCCGTCTTTCAGTTCAAAAAGGTATTTCTGTGTGCCGTCGATCTCGGAGGTCAGGATCTCCACCGGCTTTAATACCGTATATTCCGTCTCTTCCGCCAGCTTTTCTCTCAGGCTTTTGGAAAGATTGGTCATCTCGTCAAAGCTTCCGGCCAGCTTCTGATGCATCCACTGATAAAGCTGACCGGCCCGGAAGGGCTTTTCCCCCTGTTCTTTGAACCAGGCTTTCAGTTCTTCCAGAGACAATGATCGGATATCTGTTTTTTCCATCATTTTTATCTGTTCCACTTACTCCTCCACACGTTTCAGTCTGGCAAGGAAAAAGCCGTCGCTCTCATGCACACCAGGCAGCAGCTGAAGATAACCGGCCCGGGTGGTTTTTCCCTGCAGTTCTTCCGGAAGATAGGGATCAATGCTTTCCAGCTTAAAAGGATAGTTGTCCAGGAACCATTTGAGATTGTACTGGTTTTCTTCTGCTCCGATGGTGCAGGTGCTGTAGACGAGCGTGCCTCCCACCTTCACATATTTCCAGACGGTATCCAGGATCTGACGCTGGAGTTTCACGATATCTTCCTGTTTTTTTTCTGTCATCTTGTAACGGATATCCGGTTTTCTCCCGATCACTCCGAGACCGGAGCAGGGAACGTCTGCCAGAAGTACGTCCGCTTTTTCCACAGAAGCCGGCAGAAATACCGTAGCATCTGCCACAATGGCATTCATATTGATCAAAGCGGTCCGCTCAATGTTGTCCTGCATCAGCTGTACCTTGGACTCGGTAATGTCTCTTGCCTCCACAAAACCACTGCCCTCCAGCTTATCTGCCAGATGAAGCGCTTTTCCTCCGGGAGCCGCGCAGACGTCGATGCAGTAATCTCCCCATTTGGGAGCCGCCACCTCTGCCACCAGCATGGAGCTGACATCCTGCACCTGGATCCAGCCATTCCGGAACGCATCCAACGCTTTCAGATAGTTATAATCGGAAAGGTTCAGCGCATAATCCAGGTACGGATGCTCCGTCACCGTCACGCCCTGGCTTTGCAGACTCTCCATGATATCCTTTTTGGAAGCCTTGTTGAGATTGCAGCGCACGGTAGTGGCATGCTCTTTGTGGATCCCACGGCAGATCGTCTCCACTGTCTCAAAATCATAGAGACGAAGCCAGCTCTGAAGGATCCATTCCGGCATGGAATAGGTAACGGAAAGATACGGCACCGGCATTTCCTTCGGATCCGGATATTTTACCTTGTCCAGATTCCGTGCCACACTTCTCAGCACACCGTTTACAAAGCCTTTCAGATTGAAAAACCCTTTTCTCTGAGCCAGCTTCACGCCTTCGTTGCAGACGGCAGAATCCGGCACGGAATCCATATATTTCAATTGATAGACCGACATCCGCAGGATATTGCGGATCACCGGTTTCATACGGGAAACCTTTACACTGGAAAACTGAGAAATGATATAGTCCATCTCAATGAGATTTTCCAGGGTTCCTTCGGCCACTCTCGTAATAAAGGAACGGTCTCTTTTCTCCAGATACTGATATTTTTCCAGTACCTCCCGAAGCACAATATGGCTGTATTTATCCTCCTCCAGAACTTCTGTAAGAACGGCAAGTACGATTTCTCTTGTATTTATCACATCAGTCACGGTCTTTTCTTCCTCCTGCCAGAATGATCAGTCTTAAAAGCTGCAGAACAGAGGCAGCAAGACTTGCCACATAAGTCATGGCTGCTGCCCGGAGTACTTTTTTGGCTCCGTCGATCTCTGTCGAACCCAGCATTCCCGTATTCTCCAATACCCGGATTGCTCTTGCGGAAGCATTGAATTCCACAGGAAGCGTTACCAGCTGAAAAAGGACTGCCAGGGAAAACAGCACGATCCCCACCATCACCAGTGCTCTGAGAGACATGACAAGCCCCAGGATAAAGATCGGCCATGCTGCAGTGGATCCGAAGTTTGCCAGCGGCACCAGGGTACTCCGAAGCACCAGAGGGCCATACTGCTTCTGGTCCTGGATCGCGTGGCCGCACTCATGGGCGGCTACACAGACGGCTGCCACAGACCGGGAAGCATAGGTGCTGTCCGATAAGCGTAAAACCTTGCTCCTTGGATCGTAATGATCCGTCAGTTTTCCGGAAATATGCTCGATGGAAACATTGTAAAGACCACAGCTGTCCAGAACTTTTCTTGCTGCTTCCGCGCCGGAAAGATTGGACATGCAGCGCACTTTGGAATACTTATTAAATGTGCTATTTACCACACTGGAAGCCCAGAGTGATAACAGAAGGCCAATGATCACAAGAATGTACGTCGGATCGATATGATAAAAACCATATCCGCCATACCGGTAGGCTGCTAACAGCATAAATTGATCCCCTCCTCAATCGTGTAGCCGCGGAGAAAAGCTGCGGTATCCATCCGTTTCTTTCCTTCCAGCTGAAGTTCCGTGATCTTTAACGCATCCTTTCCCGTCTGAATGAGAAGTTCTCCTTTTCCTCCGGAAAGAACGGTACCGGGAGCCTTCGTCTCATCTCCGTCCGTCACCTCCGCCCGCCAGATCTTCAGTGTCTTGCCGTGAATATGCGTGTAGGCACTTGGCCACGGATTTAAGCCACGGATCAGACGTTCCACAGAAACGGCATCTTTCTTCCAGTCAATAGCCCCCATGTCCTTGGTAAGCATCTTTGCATAAGCTGTCGGGCTCTCCTTGCTCTGTTTTTCCGGTGTTACCGTACCTTTTTCCAGAGCGTCCAGCGTTTCCAGAAGAAGCTCTGCACCGGCAACACTGAGCTTGTCGAAAAGACTTCCTCCGGTCTCCTCTTTTTCCAGAGGGATCACTTTCTTCAAAAGCATGTCCCCCGTATCCAGACCTTCATCCATCTGCATCGTGGTAATACCGGATTCTTCTTCCCCGTCAATGACAGCCCACTGGATCGGAGCTGCACCGCGGTATTTGGGAAGCAAAGAACCATGTACATTGATGCAGCCGTATTTTGTCAGTGTCAGGATGCTTTTCGGGATCAGCTGGCCAAAGGCCACTACCACAATCACATCCGCATCAAATGTTCTTAATTCTTCCACAACTTCCGGATCCCGCACTTTTCTCGGCTGCAGGACCGGAATATTCTCCCGGACGGCAACCTCTTTGACCGGTGTGGGCTGCATGGCCTTTCCTCTTCCTTTTGGTTTGTCCGGCTGTGTGACAACAGCCACAACCTCATGCTCAGACTTTACAAGCGCTTCCAGCGTTCCTACTGCAAAGTCCGGTGTTCCCATAAAAATGACTTTCACTCCATATCCTCCTCTTCTTCTTCGGCCGGCTCTACATCCATAAGCTCGCCTTCCACTTTGGAAACATACATCAGTCCGTCCAGATGATCGCACTCATGACAGATCGCTCTTGCCAGAAGACCGGTACCCTCCAGAACAAATTCTTCCATATTTTCATCCAGGGCTTTTACCTTCACATGATCCGGACGTGTCACGATACCGGCTTTTCCCGGAAGGCTTAAGCACCCCTCCTGACCGGTCTGAGAACCGGAACTCTCAATGATTTCCGGATTGATGAGTACGTAAGGATCTTCTCCTGTGGTATCGATGACAACGATCCGTTTCAGGATACCCACCTGGTTTGCCGCAAGGCCTACGCCGCAGCCGTCATACATGGTGTCAAACATGTCATCGATAAGCTGGCGTGTCCGCGGTGTCATGCTTTTCACCGCCTTACAGGTCTTGCCCAGTACATCGTCACCCATGATTCTTATATTTCTGATTGCCATTTTTATATATCCTCCTTCGTTTAAACTCTTTCGTATTGTATATGGATCTTCTGATAACCTTCGTTCATTTCAATATATTGTTCCACTTTTTCTTTTACCACAGTCAGCCACTTTTCATCGGAATGACGGATGTAAAGCACTTTCCGGTACACATCCTGGATCCTGGCAATCGTCTCATCTCCGGGACCGATCACCTGGATCCCGGTACGGTTTTCCAGAAGCTCCAGAAATTTTTTCAGGTATTCCATCGCCATGGTCAGATACGCTTCATTCTCAGAAGAAGCGTGGACCGCCAGCATACCGCCTGCCGGCGGATAGCCTCCCAGAATCCGAAAAGCGATTTCCTGCCGGTAAAAGGCTTCGTAATCCTGCTCTGCCGCAGCCTGAATGCTGTAGTGTTCCGGATCGTAGGTCTGGATCACCACTCTTCCCGGAAGCCCGCCACGGCCCGCTCTTCCGGCCGCCTGGGTCAGAAGCTGAAACGTCCTCTCTGCCGCCCGGAAATCACTGGCATGCAAAGAAAGATCTGCCGCCAGGATCCCGACCAGAGTCACATTTGGAAAATCATGACCTTTTACGATCATCTGGGTTCCTATGAGGATCTCCGCCTCTCCATTTGCAAAAGCAGACAGGATCTTTTCATGGCCATCCTTCTCCCGGGTGGTATCAAGATCCATACGTAAGATCCTCGCCCCCGGGAATTCCTTTGCCACCACAGACTCCACCTGCTGCGTTCCGATCCCGAAATCACGCAGGAACGGGCTTCCGCAGGAGGGACAGGTTTTAGGAACGGTTGTTTCATAGCCGCAATAATGACAGATGAGCCGGCCGCCCCGGTGCAGAGACAGAGACACATCGCAATGCGGACACTCGATCACCTGACCGCAGGAACGGCAGGAGAGAAACCCCGCATAGCCTCTCCGGTTCAGAAAAAGCATCATCTGATGACCGGCACCCAGGCATTGGGCCATTTCTTCTTTTAAAGCATTGCTTAAAACAGAACGGTTTCCCTTTTTCAATTCTTCCCGAAGGTCTACGATCGAAACCTCCGGAAGGGCTGCATGTTTCACCCGCTGCCGGATCGTGAAAAGCCGGTATTCTCCCTTTTCCGCCTTATAATAAGCGTCCACGGAAGGTGTTGCTGTTCCGAATATCACATGCGCATGCTCCAGTTCTCCCCTTTTTACCGCTGTCTCCCGGGTCAGATACCGGGGGACGGTCTCACTCTGATAGGATGTCTCATGCTCTTCATCCTGAATGATGATTCCCAGATTGGGAAACGGGGTAAAAAGAGCGGATCGTGGGCCGATCATCACATCAATGAGGCCTTTTCTCGCCCGCTCATACTGGTCAAAACGTTCTCCCGGAGAAAGCCGGGAATTCATAACGGAGATCCGGTCCCCGAACCGCCGGTAGAAACGCATGACTGTCTGATACGTCAGGGCGATCTCCGGAATCAGGACAATGGCCTGTTTTCCTTCTTTCAGGACACCGGCAATGAGCTCCATATAGATTTCCGTCTTCCCGCAGCCTGTGACACCATGGATCAGACAGGGTCTTGCATTTTCGTTTTCCCATTCTTCCCGGATCCCATCCACCACGCCCTGCTGTTCCCGGTTCAGGATGACGGCCTGCTGTCTGGCTGCTTTTACATGAACGGGGTTCCGGTAAACGGTATCCACCTGGATCTTCAGCAAGCCCATTTTTTCCACACTCCGGATCACTGCGGGAGGTATGCTAAGCTTTGCGGTCACAAGTTCCCATGGAAGGCAGCCTTCCTCTAAAAGTGCTTTCAACAGGCGATATCGGGCTGTCTGATGCTTCTTTTCAAAAAAGGTCAGGCGCTCCCGGGCTTCTTCTTCGGATACCGCCAGCAGCACCTGTTTTTTTTCTTTTGGCTTTTCTTTTTTCCGCACCGGTATCACGGTCTTCAGCGCCTGGATCATGGTAGCTCCGTAATAATCCCGCATCCATGCTGCCAGAGCGATCAGCCTGGACTCTACGCCAATGCCGTCTGTGGAAACCGCATGAATGCATTTGATACGTTCCGGCTCGATCTGCGCCTGTTTCGTTGTTCCTATGACATACCCTTTGATCAGCCGGTCTCCCCTGCCAAACGGGATTTCCACCACCATTCCTGGCAGAAGTTTCCCCCGCATATCTTCCGGGATCCGGTACTGAAAAGGTTTATCCAGTTTTTCGTGGGAAATGTCCACGATAATATTGGCATATGGATCTGTCACTGTAATTTCTCTTCCTTCAGGATCTCCTGAATCAGTTCTCTTTCGTCCATGTGATACTTTCTGCCCTCGATCTCCTGATAATCCTCATGACCTTTTCCGGCCAGAACAATGACATCGCCGGGCTGTCCGTGAAGGATGGCATAACGGATGGCCTCCTTACGGTCTGCGATCTTGATGTATTTTCCATCTGTCTTTTTGATTCCGGTCTCGATATCATTCAGGATGTCCTCCGGCTTCTCAAAACGAGGATTATCGGAAGTGATGATCGTAAAATCAGCCAGTCTTCCGGAAACCTCTGCCATCTCAAAGCGGCGGGCTTTGGAACGGTTTCCGCCACAGCCAAAGAGGCAGACCAGTCTGCCCGGCTCGTACTCTTTCAGGGTAGTAAGAAGGCTCTCCAGGCTCATCGCGTTATGAGCATAATCGATCATCAGGGTGAACTTGTCGGAAACCTTGACCAGTTCCACTCTTCCCTTCACCGTTGCCTGTTTCAGGGCAATCTTGATGTCTGCCTCACTCACTTTGAAATGCAGGCAGACAGCGATGGCTGCCAGAGAATTATAAACACTGAATTTACCCGGAATATCGATCTCCACATCCATATCCAGAAGACCGGCAGCATGATAGGCGATGCCGAGATAACCGGGGGTATGGATCATTTTGAGATTTTCTGCACGAAGATCGTTTTTCTCAGAAAGACCGTAGGTCTCCACTTTACAGGTATGACCTTCCAGGACTTCGGAAAGATGCTCTGCATCTCCGTTTACAATGCCGATCCGGCACTGACGGAACAGCAGCCCCTTGCAGTGCATATAATCTTCGAAGCTTTTATGCTCCGCCGGTCCGATATGATCCGGCTCAATATTCGTGAAAATACCAATCTCAAAAGGGATTCCTGCGGTACGGTTCAGCATCAGTCCCTGAGAGGAGACCTCCATAACGGCTACATCACAGCCTTCTTCCAGCATCCGTCGAAAATACTCCTGGATCTTTACTGATTCCGGAGTGGTGTTGCTGGACGGGATGTGCGTCTCACCGATGATCGTCTCAATGGTTCCGATCAGACCTACCTTATGACCGGCAGATTCCAGAATGGATTTGATCATATAAGTGGTAGTGGTTTTCCCCTTGGTTCCGGTGATGCCAATGACTTTCAGCTTTTCTGCCGGATAATCATACCAGGCGGCAGAAACCAGAGCCATGGCATAACGGGTATCTTTCACCAGGATCACTGTAACAGACTCCGGCACAGACACCGGTTCCTCCACCAGGAGAACAGCAGCACCCTTTTCTGCCACTTCCGCAGCATAAGTATGCCCATCCGTCACAGCTCCCCGGATACAGAAAAAAAGCGTCCCGGGAACCACCTGTCTGGAATCATTGGCGATACTCACGATCTCCCGATCCAGACTTCCCTGTACGCAGGTATATTCCAAACGTTCCAATAACTGTTCAAGCTTCATATATCATTCCTCCATATGGCGCCCGGCCATAAAAGCGGGCGGGTACAATCGCTTCCTTATAGGATAACATATGGGGGAGGATTTTTCAAGAATTTGGAGGAGGGTGTTTCTGGCTTTTTGCAGGGCCACTGCAGAATAGGCGGCTTCGGGAAACCGTAGGAAGCTTTTGTGAAAGAGTGGCTTCGGGAAGCCATGAGGAAGCTTTTGTTGACGGGCGGCTTTGGAAGCCGACAGGGAACGTAAATGCGAGGGGGACGGCTCCAGGGCCGCCCTCCCCCTCAGCCTCCCCCTTATGGCCCTTTAAGGTCAAAAAATAGGGGGCTTACGTCAGCAGGTAGACGTTATACGTCTGTTGTGGCGTGACAACAGGGAGGATGTGTGATATGGTAGGTAACGCAAGCATGATTTATGGATGATTTATGGATGTTTTTCGGAAAATATACGGCCAGCCACCTGACTTGCTACTCACTCAGATAAATAAAAAGTTTCTTTATATGATATGAGTGTCAAAAGGTCTTTTGACACTCATTTGATACCCGGATTGCTAC
>OLQE01000341.1_pt1 | contig 39906 bp, 33 predicted proteins | sample 1643161 | NCBI WGS metagenome assembly OLQE01 (sample SAMEA3136650, study PRJEB25190) | human gut metagenome
GAGATCATAAATCGAAAACCAAGATTTATATGTATTGAAGATCTGAATGTCAGCGGAATGATGAAAAACAGACATTTATCCAAAGCAGTCCAGGAACAGGGATTTTTTTGGTTTAGAAAACAGCTCGAATACAAATGCAGCGATAAAGGGATCCAGCTTATTGTGGCTGATCGGTTTTATCCATCATCAAAGCTTTGCAGCTGTTGTGGAAACATCAAAAAAGATCTGAAGTTATCTGACAGAGTTTATAGATGTGCGTGTGGGAATATGATTGACAGAGATTTCCAGGCATCTATAAATCTCAAGACTTATGGAGAAAAATTTGCAAGCTGACACTGAAACGTTAATGCAAATATGTACGGATACGTTAGTCCGGAATTTACGCCTATGGAGAGTACAAGAACTTGTGAGTAGATAGATATTTATATCATCAAAAGCATACTCGTTAAAGTAGGAATGAAACATAGAAGTTTATAACTTTTTATAAGTTTTCAGTAACGGCATAATATGGGGAAAACTTTATATCTGGAATGTTATTCCGGTATCAGTGGTGATATGACTGTGGGCGCACTCCTGGATCTTGGCGCCAGAGAGGAGGCCCTCAGGGAAGCACTGGAGGCATTGCCGCTCAAAGGCTATGAGATCAGGATCGGACGGACGAAAAAATGCGGGATCGATGCCTGTGATTTTGATGTGATTCTAGAAGAGAAAGAAGGGCATGAACACCCGCATGAGCATGTGCATGGAGCAGAACATTGCCACAGTGCAGAGGGCGGTCACACACATGACCATGAGCATTTACAAGGCGAGCCAGTTTATTCTCATGAGCACTCTCACGGGGAGCATAGCCATGCAGATCATTTCCATGAAGAGCACGATCACATGCATGCTCCGGAATTTCACGAACACGCTCATGAAAGTGGCACTCACTTTCACAATCACTCGCACACTCACGGTCCGGAAGCCCATGCCTGCCATCACGATCACGTCCACCGTCATTACGCCGACATCATGCACATGCTGGATGAGGCTCCCCTGAAACAGGAGGTCCGTGCTCTGGCGAAGAAAATTTTCCGCATCGTCGGTGAGGCGGAATCCCAGGTTCACGCCACTCCTCTGGAGGAGGTCCATTTTCATGAGACCGGCGCCGTGGATTCCATTGTGGATATCGTAGGGGCAGCGGCCTGTGTGGTGGATCTTGGCATCACGGAGACTTACCTTTCTACCATCTATGAAGGTCAGGGTCATGTCTGGTGCCAGCATGGCAGAATCCCGGTTCCGGCTCCGGCTGTGGCAGGGATCGCGGCAGCAGAAGAGCTGGATCTTGCGATCACCAATGCTTCCGGTGAGATGGTAACGCCCACCGGCGCGGCGATTGCAGCGGCTCTCCGTACGAAAAAAGGCCGGCCCCAGTCCTTCGTGATCCGTAGGATCGGTATGGGAGCCGGAAAGAAAGATTTCCCGCATGCAAACCTTCTGCGTGCCATGATCATTGAGCCGGCCATGAATGCCCAGCCGGCAGGAAAAGCTGTGGAAGAAACAACCGGATCTGTAAACACAGACGGAGACGCGCAGAAAAGCGGCTCTTCTGCCAGTGAGAAAGCTTCTTCCGACGAAACGGAGGATGAGATATGGGTGCTGGAAACCAACCTGGATGACTGCACCGGAGAGATGATGGGGCTTACCATGGAGCTTCTTCTGGCGGCAGGAGCCAGGGATGTGAACTATACGCCCATTTATATGAAGAAAAACCGTCCGGCCTGCAGGCTGGAGGTTCTCTGCAAAGAGGAGAGGGTTTCTGCTCTGGAGGAAGTCATTTTCCACCAGACGACGGCCATCGGCCTTCGGAAACGAAAAGAGGTCCGCAGGATCCTTCCAAGAAAAAAAGAAACGGTTATGACTGTTTACGGAGAAGTAGAGCTTAAAATCTGCACGGAAGCAGGAAATACGTATGTTTATCCGGAATATGACAGCATCCGGAGAAGGGTTCTGGAAACAGGCCGGTCTTATCAGGAAATTTATCAGAAGGCGGTAGAAGAGGCGTGGAAGAAAAAAAGCAACGATTAAAAGAACTTTTGGACGAATATACGAAGGGAAACGCCTGTCTGGCGTTTTCCGGCGGGATTGACAGCAGCCTGATCCTGAAACTGGCGCAGGAAGCGGCAGACCGCCATGGGACAAAGCTTTATGCAGTAACCTTTGACACGGTACTTCATCCGAAAGCAGACCGGGAGATCGCATCCCGGGTGGCGAAGGAAAACCACTCCATCCATGAAGTGATCTCCATAGATGAGCTGAAACAGGAAGAGATCCGTTTCAACCCGAAGAACCGCTGCTATCTCTGCAAAAAATCTCTGTTTTCCGGTCTTCTGGACTTCGCCGGAGCCCATGACGCGGCGATTGTCATGGAAGGCACCAACCAGGATGACCTGAAGCAGTACCGGCCCGGTATCCAGGCTGTAAAAGAGCTGGGTGTGAAAAGTCCTCTCATGGAGGCAGGATTTACCAAAGCAGAGATCCGGGCCTATGCAAGGGAACTGGGAATCTCTGTGGCAGAGCGGCCGTCTTCTCCCTGCCTGGCTACCCGTCTTCCCTATGGAACGGAGATCGATATGGCCCTTCTCAAACGGATCGGCGAGGGCGAGGAGGCTTTAAGAAACTTAGGCCTCAAAAACGTCCGCATCCGTGTCCATGGCGAGATTGCCCGTCTGGAGGTGGATACCGCTTCCTTCCCGGTGATTCTGGAACGGAAAGAAGAAGTCCTGACAATCCTGAAAAAAGTGGGTGTTCCCTATCTGACCCTGGATCTGGAAGGCTTTCGCAGCGGAAGTATGGATATCCATGTAAAATAGTTCAGAAAAACAGAAAGCCTGCAGACCATCATGCTGTATTCAACGGTCGGCAGGCTTTCCTTTTTATCCCAGTCCTTCACTCCGCTCCCGGATCTTCTGCAGGATCCGGTCGGCTTCGTCGCCGGTGGCGGGAGTGGGCTGATAATTATTGATGGAGTAATCCGATGAAATCCGGCAGGGGATCAGGTTCGGTTCTTCGGAAGTGACGCTTCCGTCGGTGTCGAGGGTGAAGGTCTGCTGAAAGATCATGGTATCCATATCACTGGGGGCGGAATTGCCGCCGAAGCAGAAATTTCCGAGACCATAAGCGATGGTCTTTCCCTTATAAGTGGTGACGCCCTGAAGCACATGGGCATGATGGCCGACAACCAGATCGGCCCCGTTGTCGATGGCAAGCTTGGCCAGGGTCACCTGATTGGCATCGGGAACCGTATCTTTTTCATTTCCCCAGTGGAAGACCACAAAGACCAGATCGGCGCCTTCTGCCCGTACCTTCTGGATATTTACCCGAACCTGGTGTTCCCGTTCCAGATGGTCATGGAGCTCGTAAATGCCTACCAGTCCGATCTTGACGCCTTTGACCTCCATAAGAGCCGTCTCGTTATAACCGAAAGTGGTGATTCCGGCTTTTTTCAGGTTTTCCTTTGTGTCAGCAAATCCCTGATCTCCATAATCGTGGCTGTGGTTGTTTGCCACGTTGACAGCCTCCACGCCGCCGGCTGTAAGGATTTCCGCATATTCAGCAGGAGCCTTGAAGGCAAAAGTCTCTCCGTTTCGTGCAGTGGAATCCGTGAGAGTTCCCTCAAAGTTGACGATCGTGAGATCATCCGCATCAAAAACAGACTTTACATTCTGGAAAAAATAAGCAGGACCGTACATATCGTAATAGGCGTTCAGGCTGGTGCTGTAATTAAAAGCTTCGTCTTTTCCGAGGGTGCAGTCTCCGGCCATACTTACCGTGACAGAGACCGGTTCCTGAAAACGCTGCGTTTCACTCTCCTGTATGCCGGCGCTTTTTGCTTCCAGCGTTTCCGGCTGATCGTTGGAAACGGTTTTGGCATCGCCGTTTCCGGAAAAAGCACGGAGAAGCAGGAAGACCAGGAGGATCAGGATAGCGGCACCAGTGGGACCGAAGATCAGAAGCATTTGTTTTTTCTTTTTCGTCTTGCACAGCTCCAGAAAAAGTTTTCTGTTTTTCGGAGTATTCATGTTATATCCTTCCTTTTTGAAGCTTTTTCTTGAGTGTACCATGGACAGGGGAAAAGTGCAAATGTGGTTTGTCTTTCTGGTGCCGGATGTGATAAAATAATAGCAGGGTCAAACCTGAGATTCACGGCGGAGCAATTCACAGGCATCCGCCTGGTGCAAAAGATTCATTTTCAGGGTTGACAAAATAAAAAATAGAAAGTATACTATTCCTACCGACAAAGTAGGAAAAGAGGTGAGAGGATGCAGAATGGAAAAAAGGCGCTGATCGCCATGAGCGGCGGAGTGGACTCCAGCGTGGCGGCTTGCCTGATGAAGCAGCAGGGTTATACCTGTATGGGTGTGACCATGAAACTTTATGATAATGAAGAGATCGGGGTCAGTTCAGAGAAAACCTGTTGTACATTGAAGGATGTGGAAGATGCGAGGTTTGTTGCCCAGGCACTGGACATGCCATATTATGTACTGAATTTTAAGGATAAATTTGAAGAAGAGGTTATTCAGAGATTTGTGGATACGTATATCGAAGGCGGAACGCCCAACCCCTGCATCGACTGCAATCACCGGATCAAGTTCCGGGCTCTCATGCGGCGGATGGAAGAACTGGATTACGATTATGTGGTGACCGGTCATTATGCAAGGATTTCCTACGATGAAAACAGCGGGAAATACATTTTAAAGAAAGCACTGGATTCCAGCAAGGATCAGAGCTATGTGCTTTATAACCTGACACAGGAACAGCTGGCGCATACACTTTTTCCACTGGGAGAGTACGAAAAGACAGAGGCACGGAAGATTGCAGAGGCCAACGGGCTTCTTAATGCACAAAAGCATGACAGTCAGGACATCTGCTTTGTGCCGGACGGCGATTACGGAAAATTTATCGAAGAATACTGTGAACGGACCGGAAAAGAAGAAGACGGAGCAAAGTTCAGTCCCTTTGAAGCAGGAGATTTTATAACAGAGGACGGTCGTATTCTGGGACATCATAAAGGCATCATCCATTATACGATCGGCCAGCGGAAAGGTCTTGGTCTTTCTCTTCCTCAGCCTCTTTACGTATGCCGGAAGGATCTTGAGAAAAATCAGGTGGTTCTGGCTCCGAACGAGCGGCTGTTCCGGGATACGCTGGAGGCGGGAGAGCTGAATTTCATTTCCGGCGAATATCCAAGGGGGAGTTTTCGATGTTGTGCGAAGATCCGTTACAAGCAGAAGGAAGCACCCGCTACTGTGACGCCGATCGATGAAAATCGAGTAAAAGTTGTCTTTGATGAACCGCAGCGGGGAATCACTCCCGGACAGGCCGTGGTCTTCTATGACGGAGATCAGGTTCTGGGCGGAGGAAGAATTTTACGATCCAAAGAAGAATAACCTGGTGAAAAGACCACCGGGGATAAAAAATAAAACGACAGATTATCTGCCATATATATCAAGGAGGAAACTGATATGTCTAAGATTTATAAAGGAAGCATTGGTCTGGTAGGAAATACACCCCTGGTGGAAGTTGTAAACATTGAAAAAGAAGAGAAGCTGGAAGCCACCGTTCTTGTAAAGCTGGAATATTTCAATCCGGCAGGAAGTGTAAAAGACCGTATCGCGAAAGCCATGATCGAAGAGGCTGAGGCTTCCGGCAAACTGAAAGAGGGTTCTGTGATTATCGAGCCGACCTCCGGAAATACCGGAATCGGTCTGGCTTCCATTGCTGCCGCAAAGGGATATCGTATCATTCTGACTATGCCGGAGACCATGAGCGTGGAGCGCCGGAATATCCTGAAAGCCTACGGAGCAGAGCTGGTGCTCACCGAGGGAAGTAAGGGAATGAAGGGTGCCATTGCAAAAGCTGATGAGCTGGCAAAGGAGATCCCGAACAGCTATATTCCGGGACAGTTTGTAAATCCGGCAAATCCAAAAGTACACTTTGAGACCACCGGTCCGGAGATCTGGAACGATACGGACGGAGCAGTCGATATCTTCGTAGCCGGAGTAGGTACCGGCGGAACGATCACCGGAACCGGTGAGTATCTGAAAAAGCAGAATCCGAATGTGAAAGTGATTGCCGTAGAGCCGGCTACTTCTCCGGTCCTTTCCAAAGGAACCGCAGGAGCCCACAAGATCCAGGGTATCGGCGCAGGTTTTGTACCGGATGTACTGAACACCAGCATTTACGACGAAGTATTTCCGGTAGAGAATGAGGATGCTTTCCGCATTGGCAAACAAATGGCGAAGAAAGAAGGAATCCTGGTAGGAATTTCTTCCGGTGCGGCTCTCTATGCAGCAATCCAGCTTGCAAAACGTCCGGAAAACAAGGGAAAGACCATCGTTGCGCTTCTTCCTGATACCGGTGACCGTTATTACTCCACTCCGCTTTTTACGGAAGAGTAAGTAAAAAAGAGATTTATAATCCAGGAGCCCCGGGGCATTTGCTGCCTTGGGGTGTTTCCTTGAGAAGGAGGGATTTCCATGACACTGGCACAATTGCGTTATGCCATCTGTGTCGCAGACACCCATTCCATGAATGAAGCTTCCCGTTCTCTTTTTATTTCTCAGCCCAGTCTTTCCACATCGATCAAGGAGTTGGAAAACGAGATCGGTCTGGAACTTTTCAAACGGACCAACCGGGGAGTGACAGTGACGCCGGAGGGGGAAGAGTTTCTTGGCTATGCCAGACAGGTGGTGGAGCAGTACCAGCTGGTGGAAGACCGGTATATTGAAAAAAAAGATGTAAAGAAAAAATTCAGTGTTTCCATGCAGCATTATACCTTTGCGGTAAAAGCCTTTGTGGAAATGGTCAAGCAGTTCGGTATGGATGAGTATGAATTTGCCGTTCATGAGACGAAAACTTATGAAGTCATCGAGGACGTACGGAATTTCAAAAGCGAGATTGGAATTCTGTATCTGAATGATTTTAACCGGAAGGTGCTGACGAAGCTTTTTGCAGAATCCAACCTGGAATTCCGGCCGATCCAGGACTGCGGGATCTATGTATATCTCTGGCGTGATCATCCCCTGGCAAAGAAAAAGGAGATCGCGTTGGAAGAACTGGAGGAATATCCCTGTCTTTCCTTTGACCAGGGAACCAACAATTCCTTTTATTTTGCAGAGGAAGTGCTGAGTACTTATCAGTATAAACGGCTGGTCCGGGCCAACGACCGGGCGACCATGCTGAATCTGATGGTTGGATTGAACGGGTATACGCTCTGCTCCGGCATTCTCTGTGAGGAGCTGAACGGTGAAGATTACTGTGCAGTACGGTTAAGATCCGATGAGATCATGACCATCGGTTACCTGAAACGAAAAGGGATCGCTTTAAGTCCGTTGGGACAGAAATATCTGGAGGAGCTGCGGGCTGTCTGTCACGTTCCGCAGTGAGGAAAAAAAGAGCCCGTAACTGTGAAGATACGGAATCATATGTATTGGAAAAGGAGAAGGTTGTATGAGAATTTCAACAAAAGGAAGATATGCGCTTCGGCTGATGCTGGATCTGGCAATGGAAGAGAATGGAAAGCCGGTCAGTATCAAGGATATTGCGGGAAGACAGGGAATTTCCGAAAAATATCTGGAACAGATCATTTCCAGTCTGAACAAAGCAGGTTATGTGAAGAGTGTCAGAGGAGCTCAGGGGGGCTATCTTCTGAAAATGGAGCCAAAGGATTATACCGTCGGGATGATCCTTCGGGTGACAGAGGGGAGCCTGGCTCCGGTAGACTGTGCGGAAGACGGAAGCTGTGAACGCATATCTACCTGTGCGACAGCCATGCTCTGGAAAAAGATCAGTGAGGCAGTCAATGAAGTGGTAGATCATACCACGCTGGCAGATCTGCTGGAGTGGCAGCAGGACAAAGAAGATTACTGTCAGCAGATCGAGCTTAACAAAGGCAGTTGGATATAGGGAAAACCTATATCTGGCTGTTTTTTTTATCTATTGGACAGGTTTGTGAAAGCATGCTATGATATCACCACAAACAGATAGGAATTCATCCAACAGTCGCGAAAGCGGATTGTGCATGTCCGCTTTATTATTCCATAAAAAGAAAAAGTGAGGTATCCATCATGAGCAAAAAGCATTATGCCGACAGAAATTTAAAATTTGAAACATTACAGCTTCATGTAGGACAGGAGCAGCCGGATCCGGTGACAGACGCAAGAGCTGTTCCGATCTATCAGACTTCTTCCTATGTATTCCGTAACTGCGATCATGCAGCAGCAAGATTTGATCTGAGTGATTCCGGAAATATTTATGGCCGTCTGACCAATCCGACAGAGGATGTTTTCGAGAAAAGAATCGCAGCACTGGAAGGCGGCGTGGCAGCACTGGCAGTTGCGTCCGGTGCAGCAGCCATTGCATATACGTTCCAGAATCTGGCACATGCAGGGGAACACATCGTTGCTGCAAAGAATATTTATGGAGGAACCTATAACCTGCTGGCGCATACGCTTCCGGAATACGGTATCAAAGCAACCTTTGTAGATCCGTTTAATTATGAAGAGGTAGAGAATGCCATTCAGGAAAATACCAGAGCCATCCATGTGGAAACGCTTGGAAATCCCAATTCGGACGTTGTGGATATCGAGAAGCTGGCAGCGATCGCTCATGCACATAAGATTCCGCTCGTAGTGGACAATACCTTTGCAACTCCGTATCTGGTACGTCCCATTGAGTATGGAGCAGATATTGTCGTTCATTCCGCTACAAAATTCATCGGCGGTCACGGTACGACCATCGGCGGTGTGATCGTAGACAGCGGAAAATTCGACTGGGAGGCAAGCGGTAAATTCCCGGCACTGGTGGAGCCGAACCCCAGCTACCACGGTGTAAGCTTTACAAAAGCTGCAGGTCCTGCCGCTTTCGTGACCAAGATCCGTGCCATTCTTCTTCGTGATACGGGAGCTACCATTTCTCCGTTCCATGCCTTCTTCTTCCTGCAGGGGCTTGAAACACTGTCTCTTCGTGTAGAACGTCATGTGGAGAATGCCCTGAAGGTCGTTCAGTATCTGAATAACCATCCGCAGGTAGAAAAAGTACATCATCCCTCTGTTTCCAAAGATCCGGAGCAGCAGGCACTGTACAAGAAATATTTCCCGAACGGCGGCGGTTCCATCTTTACCTTTGAGATCAAAGGTGATGCCGAGACAGCCAAGAAATTCATTGATAATCTGGAACTGTTCTCTCTGCTGGCAAATGTGGCAGATGTGAAGTCTCTGGTGATCCATCCGGCTTCCACCACCCACGCACAGCTCAATGAAGAGGAGCTTGCTGACCAGGGGATCAAACCCAATACCATTCGTCTCTCCATTGGTACCGAAAACATCGATGATATCATTGAAGATATGGATGAGGCCTTCAAAGCCATTGCAGAATAATCTTTTTGCCTACCAATCCTTCCTATAAAAAACTTTACGGTAAAAGTCCCGTATCTACGCTGTCATGGCGCCGGATACGGGACTTTTTCTTTGCCTGGGTTTCAGGCCATCTGATTTACGGTTTTGTACTTATAAAGCATCTCGGCATGATTCTGTTCTTCAATCTGGATATCGGCCAGAAGTTTGCGAAGACCGCTTTCGCCAAAATTAAAAACGTTGGTATTGTACTCTCCGGAAACCAGTTTTTCCGTTCCAATGCAGTCAGTGGCCAGAAAAGCATCATGCTGCTTGTCCTCCGGGCTCATCATGCCGTTGTAGGAAGCTTTTGGTTCATAGTCACGGCCCTGGGTGTCATTGCAGTTACAGGCCGGAAGTGTACCGGAAAGCACCTGGCTTAAGGACTGGTAATGCTCTTCTTCCTGCTTCTGGATGTTCTGAAACAGATTTTTAAGCTCCGGATCCCGCGCAGCCTCTGCATACTTTCCATACTTTTCCACGCAGCTTTTTTCCTGTGTCTGAAGATCCTGGATCACTGCCCGCTCTTTTTCTTTCAAAACAATACTCATCATGATTTCTTACATCCTTTCCTGATTGGTTACAGGAAAAGTATGACCAGGATTGGAGGATTTATGCATGTTTTTCCGATATTCGTGTGCAGTTACACCGGTAATCTTTTTAAAAGATTTATTGAAAAAACGATAATCCGTATATCCTACCTGAAAACTGATTTCTGTGATCGGAAGAGAGGTATCTGTGAGTAATTCACAGGCTCGTTCAATGCGGATATGCTGTAAGTATTCTACGACACCGGAACCGGTCGCTTTTTTAAAAAGACTTGAAAGATAGCTTTTACTTAGAAAAAAGTTGTTGGACAGTTCCTCTATAGTGACTTTCTTTGAATAGTTTTCTTTTAAATATTCAATGCAGTCGGGTATCAGCTGATGACGGTATTTGATCACAGCACTTTCCGGTGAAGTATGATTTTGCCGATAAAAACGATGGATTTTCAAAAGAAGTTCGCAGAGAGAAAGACGGAGGATTTCCACATAATTAATGCTTTCTGAGGCAAATTCCAGATACATTCTTTCATAAAGATCTTCAATTTCTGTTCTCATGGAACCGCTCAGCTTAAGATCTGGGCTGTAGATGATCTCGTCGGAATAGAGAGATTTATATAGCATGATATCGGTAAGTTCCAAGAGAATAGGCATATGGATATTGATGCTGCTGATAAATTCCGGAAGAAAACAAAGATTGTAGACAACCAAATGTTCCGAATTACTTGTATCAGTAGGATAAAAACAGTGTGGTGTCCGGGAATTAATGATGTAGAGTTCTCCCTTGGCAACAGGATAGGTGGTGCCATTGTAAATGTGATAGCCCTTTCCATCATACACGTAAACAATCTCAATAAAATCATGGGTATGTATTTTTAGGTCAGAGAAATTCGTGTGATAATATTTCCCAATATAAAAGGGCAGATCTTTTGAGGGAAATATACTCTCCGATGTAAGATTGAGAATATCCATGGAAGTACTCCTTTTTTGAGCATACATTTTTTCTAAAGAGCATTATAGCATACTTGTAGTGGAAGATGCCAGCAGGATAATGCCGTCTACTGCCAGACTTTTGTAGTGGCAGTGGTTATTGGCCTTCGGAAAGAAACGGAAAGAAAAAACAGTGATTTTGATGGAAAAAACGTGAAGTATGGAGATTGTTAGAAGTTTTGATTTTGTATATAATATTTATATATCATTTAGGAAAGGTGGTAAATATGACTAGAATACAAAGTTTAAAAATAAAGACATTGGTGAAAAGACTCAAAAAATACAGGTTTTTATACCTGGTACTGCTTGCTGCAATGGCCTACTATTTCGTGATGTTGTATATACCGATTTTCTGGGGATTTGAACTTTCTTTTAAAGAAATGAAGATAGGAAGTACAATTTCCGGCGCTCCATGGGTGGGGCTTAAGAACTACAAATATGTATTCAGCAATCCGGAGATTTTCAAGCTTTTGAAAAATACGCTGTTCATTAGTGTCTGCCGTCTGGTGTTTACCACGATTCCGCCGATTCTTTTGACCATTGCAATCTTTGATCTGAAGAATAAAGCGTACCAGAAGTTCTGTCAGACAATGGTATATATCCCGCATTTTTTTTCCTGGGTAATCATTTACGGTATTGTATACGCATTCTTCTCAGGAAACGGTTTTGTGAACGGGATCATCCGCATGTTTGGTGGACAGCCGGAAAACTTCCTGACTTCCTCAAAAGCCTTTGTTCCGCTTCTGATCGGTTCTCAGCTGTGGAAAGAGGTCGGCTGGAACACGATTTTGTATTTTGCTGCTCTGACTTCAGTAGATACTCAGCTGTATGAAGCAGCAAAGATCGATGGAGCTGGACCGATTCAGCGGGTAAAGGCGGTTACTTTCCCGGCCATGAAGCCGGTTATCACCTTCTCACTGATTATGGCACTGGGTAATATTTTAAACAATGATTTTGAACAGATTCTTCTGTTTTATAATTCTGCAGTATATGAGGTTGGAGATGTCATTGATACTTGGGTATATCGAGTCGGCTTGGGTCAGATGCAGTACGGTGTTGGTTCAGCGGTATCCATGCTGAAGGCTGTGATCAGTCTGGTACTGATTCTCTCAGCCAACAAGATTTCAAAGAAAGCAACCGGACGTGGAATGTTCTAAGGAAGGAGGAGAGACGTATGAAAAAGAATACGGTTCCCAAAGGAATAAAAATCAAAATGTCTCGAGAGGAAATCGCTTACCAGATTTTCATCGCTGTTGTGGTAGGACTTCTGGTACTTTGTTGCCTGATTCCTTTCCTGTATGTGGTCGGTATGTCCTTCACGTCAGAAGGAGAGATGATTCAGCGAAATTTCTTCGTTATCGTTCCACAGAAACCGATCTTGGCCGCTTATGAATACCTGCTTAAGAACAAAGACTTTTTTTCAGGCATGGGTATCACGATCATCAGAACGGCAATGGGTGTCTGCACTGCATTGATTCTGACAGTTCCAGTCGGATATATCCTGGCAATTGGAGATCTTCCTTTTAAAAATGGTATCATGGTATTTTTCATCACGACCATGGTACTCAGCGGAGGAATCATCCCGACTTACATTTTGTACAGAAACATGCATCTTCTGAATTCCTTCTGGGTATACATTGTTCCCAGCCTGGCAAATACATACGGTATCCTGGTGTGCAAACTCTTTGTGGAAGGTATCCCGATGGATATCATGGAATCCGCACAGCTGGACGGAGCGAACGAGCGTCAGAAGATGATTCATATCGCAATCCCCCTTCTGAAACCGACTCTGTGCGCGCTGGGACTGTTTGCAGCAGTTGCCCACTGGAACTCCTGGATGGATGCAATGATCTACAATTCCAGAAACTCCGCCGTATGGCCGGCTCAGTTCGTAATCCGAAATTTGCTTCAGAAGAGCAACAACGCGGATATCATGAAAAACATCAATACCTATGCAAAGATGACCTCCGAGAGTATGAAGATGGCCAGCGTTATCCTTGCGGTATTACCGATTCTGTGCGTATACCCCTTCCTTCAGAAATATTTCGTAAAGGGCATGTATACGGGCTCTGTAAAGGGATGAGTTTTCCCGGGAAAAGAGAACTTAATGGTGGACTGGTATAAGCCCGCCTTATGTAAAAAAAATATAAAAAAGGAGTGGAAACTATGAAGAGGAACAAGGTGAAAAGAATCTTATCGACGGCAACGGCAATGGCCCTGACGACGACAACCCTGGCAGGAGGAATGACGGTGGCAGCTTCCGAGGGAACATCGGTACCGGCATTTGAGGACATTGAATTTCCGGATTCCATGCCGGCAAGTCCTACACAGGCAGAGGATGACTACTATGATTATGATGATATGAGCGTACATTATGATCTGTCATTTGAAACTTATAGTTATGGTGCCTCTCTGCCAGATGATGATCCTATTAAAGCTTGGCTGGAGAAAAAATATAATGTAACGTTAAAACTTGAAACAGTCGCAACTACTGATCAACAAACATTTATTTCTACTGCATTTGCAAGTGGAGATGCACCGGATGTCATTACACTTGATTCAAAAGAAACGGGCTTTATGCTTGGAGAACAGGGACTTCTGGTAGATGGTAAGGACATGTATCCCTATATGCCTCAAACCCGCAAATTTGTGACAAATACTTTACTTCAGTATTCTACTATGGATGATGGTACAATTCCCTTTGTGACCAAATATGCGATTCAGGACGGAGATACCTGGAATCTGGCAATTCGTCAGGATTGGCTTGATAACTTAGGTATGGAGATACCGACTACAGAGGAAGAACTACTTGAATATGCAAAAGCATGTACTTTTAATGATCCAGATGGAAATGGTCAGGATGATACATATTTTATGTTGGGGGCTGGCGGCGGAGCTGGTTTCGGTATGCTGGATAGTTTTTCTAATGCATATGGTAATCCTAATTATAGTGTTGGTGAAGATGGAAAATTATCGGCACCGATGCTGAATGGTACACGCAAACAAACTTTGGAATTTATTAATAAACTGTATGATGAAAAGGTTTTGCCTGTTGATTGGTATACTATTGACTGGGAGCAGGCAAAATCCTATACATTAAATGATAAGATTGGTATGGTTCGTTATCCGGCAAGCAATCTGTATCAGGAATATGTTACCTTCCAAGGTGAGGACGCAACAAAAGTTGCTAACTGGACTTTCCTTCCATCCATGCCGTTTAAAAATGGTAAGGGTGGAGCTGGTGGAAATCCGGGTGTACTGTTGGCAGTTCCGAAATCAAATGTAGAAAGCGATGAGGGCAAACTGATGAGAATTTGCCATATCCTCGACGCAATGGTTTATGGTGGGGAAGCTTATTTTCAGACAATACAGGGCGGCGGTTTGGATGTATATCCAGATTATGACGGTGATATAAGAGAATATAAAGAAAATGGAAGATCTTACTGCTATGTATCAAAAGATCATCCAGGGTATAATGGAACTTATGGTTCTGATAATTTAGCATTGGCCCCCTGGCAGAATTTTGGATTAACTGGAAAATGGTTAGATGAGTATGCTGAAAGTGAAGAGGCCCAGCCAAGGGTGGATGCAATCAATAACAGCAATGCAGCTCTTGCCAAGATGGATCGTTGGGAGAACACCGCTCTGCTTTACACTCTTCCAGCAGAGATTCAGCCGAATCTCAATGAGTTCGTAGCCGCTCAGGAATACAAATTTGCAACCGGTGAGAGAAGTTTTGACGAGTGGGATACTTATGTAAGCGAATGGCTGGATCAGGGCGGAAGAGAGAATATCAAAACCGTTGCAGAGCAGCTTGGCTGCGAGCTTCCGGACGGAATCGAGTAAACAGAGACAAGCGAATAGTACAACTAATCGGATAACTGTAGAGGAGGAAAGTGGTGGAAGCTTTCCTCCTTTTTCTAACTGCGGTAGTATTTTCCTTTGTGTTTTTTATTAGAAAAGGCAGCAGGATTTGAATAATATCCTAGATAGAATTTAGGAGGATCAGGTAATGGATAAAACAGAAAGAAAAAGAACTGATATTTTTCGTATTATGGATGAAAATATGCTGGAAAGCAGTAAAAAAGATGTCCGAAGCAAAGCGTTTTTCTTTCCAAAGCGTATTCTTTGGATGAAAGGTCAAGTGCAGAATAGTCAGGCACTTCTTGAAGAACGGGAAATACAGATTTCTCTGTCAGCAGATAATCCTTGTGTTTTGAAAAATACAGCAGGAGAAAAAGCATCTGTGCTTTTGGATTATGGAATTGAAATTCACGGTGGAATTTGTATTCTGGCCTGGCTTGACAGTACGAAAAAAGGAGCGAAAGTCAGAATTCGTTTTGGAGAATCGGCGGCAGAAGCTATGAGTGAACTGGGTTGTGAAACAAATGCTACGAACGATCACGCCAGAAGAGATCTGGTGGTGGAAGTCGGAATGATGAGCATGAATCCCATTGGAGAAACAGGTTTTCGTTTTGTTCGTATTGACCTTCTGGAAGAGGAAGTAACGCTGGTTCTCAAGAGCATTTGTGCAGCTTTGGTCTATAAGGATGTACCCTATCGCGGAAGTTTTACCTGCAGTGATCCACTGTTGAACCGGATCTGGGATGTAGGAGCATATACGGTACATTTAAATATGCAGGAGTATATCTGGGATGGGATCAAAAGAGACCGGCTTGTCTGGGTAGGTGATATGCATCCGGAAATTACTACTATAAAAGCTGTGTTTGGAGAAGATGAATCGGTAGAAAAAAGTCTGGACTTTATTCGGAAGGAAACACCGCTTCCCGGATGGATGAATCATATGGCAAGCTACTCTATGTGGTATTCCATTATTGTGCATGACTGGTATTTTTATACAGGAAAAAAAGAATTTCTGGAAAAACAGAAGGATTATTTAAAAGGGATTCTGGATCAGCTTTCCGCTCATATTGATGAGAATGGACAAGATACAGTGGATGAAGGAAGATTTCTGGACTGGCCGTCAGAAGGAAAGAAAAAGATCGTGGATGCGGGAGTGCAGGCACTTCATATTTGGGCAACAGAAAGCCTGAAGAAAATTTTCCAGATATTAGGAGAAAACAAATGGGTAGCACAATGTGAAAAAGATCTGGAAAAGCTGCGCTGTTATGAAACGGATCCTGAAGATTATAAGCAGGCGGCAGCACTTCTTGTTCTGGTTGGGGCCAAGGATGCCAAAGAGATAAATGAAAGTCTGTTAAAAAAAGGCGGAGCAAAAGGAATGTCTACTTTCATGGGGTATTATATTCTTACTGCTCGAGCCATGGCAGGAGATTATGAAGGATGTCTGTCTGCAATACGGGAGTACTGGGGAGGCATGTTGCGTTTGGGAGCTACGACCTTCTGGGAAGATTTTGATGTGGACTGGATGAAAAATGCAGCTCCTATTGATGAATTGCCAAAGGAAGGGCAGGTGGATGTTCATGCTTCCTATGGTGGTCATTGTTATCAGGGTTATCGCCATAGTTTCTGTCATGGATGGGCCAGTGGTGTGACACCATGGCTTTCGGAAAATGTGTTGGGAATTCAGATTTTGGAAGCAGGATGCAAAAAAGTCAGGATAGAGCCACATTTGGGTTCTCTTGAATGGGCAAAAGGATCATATCCGACACCTTATGGAGATATTTTCGTATCTCATAGAAAAAAAACGGATGGTACGATAGAAACGACAGTGAAGGCACCAATGGAGATTAAGCTCATATGACTCTTTAAAGACGAAAGGAAATTCTATACCAGTTAGATGAAACGAGTGAAAAAAATATTGGTGGTGTAGAAATACAAATTTTATATATGGATACGGTTTCCAGAAGATTTCAACATTGTTTTATCGGACAGCTTGGAGAATGGTGCAGGGCTCATCAGGTTCGTCTGATTGGACATGTGGTGGAAGAGAATGGTGCCCATGCAAGGCTGGGATATGGTTCCGGTCACTATTTTCGTTCTATGGATGGAATGGATATGGCAGGAATTGATGTAGTCAACAACATTTATCCGGGGAGAACGGAAGGAAATTTCCGGACTGCTTTTAATAATTTTGATACGACGTTTAATCACTGGGGACTCTCCAAAATGGCTAGCTCCTGTGTAAATCTGGATGAGAAAAAACAGGGTAATTCCATTTGTGAAGCCTTTGGGGCTTATGGCTGGTCCGAGGGGCTCAAAGTGATGAAGTGGATTTTGGGACCGGTGGAAATTCTGTGGAAATAATATAGGAAGAAAGAGGATGAGACGAAAGAAAAAGTCTCATCCTCTTTCTTATGTGTTTTACTGTTCTGTCACCACAGGACTTATGAGAATGCCGCTGGATTTTAGCTGATATTCATAGGCCCAGGCGGCGCCAGTGGTGCGCCAGTAGTTGGGACCGCTCCAGGTGGCGGTGTGGTCACAGTTGTGGAGACCGCCGAAGGTGTTGGCGCGGTTTCCGAAGGAAGTAACAGAGAGCAGGTGCTCGCCAGGTTCTACCTGATCAATGGTAAGGCTATAGGGTGAAAATGCAATCATTCCTTTGTCCTGTCTGTCCAGAGAAACTTTGATTACCGGGCAGCGGAACTGTGTGGCTTCTATCTTAAGGTGGCAGGGCTTGTCTATGCTAATGGGGATCTGATAGGTCAGATTGCCGCCGTAGAACGGAAGTCCCTGAGAGCAGATATCTCCAAATGTAAGCCGGGTCACAGGAGCGGTGACAACTGCGGTCTGACCGGATACCCGGACTCCGAAATTACCAAGAAGATACATTACTTCCACGTTAAATTTGTTGTAATAAGGCATTCTTACTTCCAGAATATTCTCTCCAGGTTTTAAATCGGGAAGCGAGACGGTTTTGATAGAGGGATCCACATAATAGCCGGTTACCTTAGAGGGAACTGCTTCCCCATTCAGAACGAGTGTGGTTTCCTCTGCATTTTCCAGGGCAAGAGAGGGTGTTTTCACAGCCGTTTCTGCCTGAATCCGGAAACGAAGTGCAAGATGATGTTTGATCTCTTCTTTTTCCGGGTGCACCCAGGGCTGAGGGAAGGCTTCTGTTCGAAGGGGATAACCGACCAGAGCACGGAATTTGTTGTCAATACGAAGGATCTCTTCTTTTTCCTGCCAGGGAGCACTGTCAAACTGTGCTTCTGCCATGTCGAGGACCAACACATTGGGTTCTTCCAGAGTGACGTCCACAAGCTCAGGAAGGGTAAGAGGTGTCTCCTGGACGGCGGTTTCTGGAGCAGCCTTTGAGGAAATGCCGGAATCGCATGCGGGGGTCAGAAGGTAAAGGAGAGAATCATGGTCGTATACGGTCTCTCTGATGAAAGTATTGCCATCGCTCTGCTCAAAGGGAATTTCACGGATTTCTCCGGTCATAGCATTGTAGAGCGTCGGACGGTAATTTCCTTTTACTTTAATGAGAAGCTCCTCTTTCTGCGGAATGTCCGGATTATGCATTTTATTGCAGTGGGAGAAGAAAAGCCATTTGTTGTTTCCGTCTTTTCTAAGCTGATAGAGCATATTGCTGACACGGAGACCGGAATCATTATGGACATCTACGGTACGGTAAGGTGCCAGAGCTGTCAGGAGAGTATTTTCCGCAAAGACGATCTTTTCGCAGGTATCCGCGAAAGCAGCAACCTCTTTTGATGGAAGGGCATCCATATGGGTGGGGATGGTTCCGGTGAAAATGACATGGCTGCCTTTGGACTGGAAGGCTTTTAAACGGTCCAGTGTGGTTTTTCGTAAGGTGACACAGTTGGGAACAACAATCACATCATATTTCATTTTTCCGACTAAAAATTCATCCTCCGAGGTAAGCATTTCCTCTGGAGTCTGATCCTTCCAGAGGGATTCGGAAATAAAGTCAAAGTCGATCAGACCGTAAAGCAGCCATTCGGTAAGCTTCTGGAAATTGTAATCCATCTCCTGGCGGATTCCTGCAGTCTGCTCACGGGGGCCCCAATAGAGCCAGTAGGATTCCACCGGATGAACTACACCGACTTTCACCTCGGCAGAGCCACGGGTAAGAGCTGTATTCAGGCGACCGAAGTAGTCCTCAATCAGGCGGTATTCCTTATACCAGGGGGACTGATAGCTGATGGAAGCCGGATAATCGCGTTTGGCTTCGCCTGCCATGGAAGTCCAAGACAGATGGTGGACGCGGATAGTGACACCAAGGGCGGCTTGCCAGTCACCAGCCAGCTTGTGACCACGAAAATCAAAGTCCCAGTTAGTAACGCCATAGAGCTCGCTGAGCATACCTTCATAGCCGAACTGATGGACAGCACTTTCTGCCTGCTTGGCAGTGGTCAGTTCCCTGAAATCACAGAGCATATCGATTCCGGGGAGATCAAAGGAGCGGTAGGAGCGCATGGTCTCACCGAGTGCTGCCGTTTGCGAAGCCAGAGTTGGTTCTTCCATCATGTGGCCGGTGAGAGCAATTCCGTGGCTGCGGCACCAGGCCCCCACATTGTCGGCGAAAGCGTTAGCAAAACGTTCGCAGATATGATCGTGGTAGTGATAGCGGTTTGCGGATACCTGACCGCCGGGAAGCTCCCAGATACATTCTGGGAAGGTATCAAAGAAATCAGAACTGTAAGCATTCTTATAGGTGTCGTTGAAATCATCCGTATAAGGCAGGATTACTTTCTCTTTTCCATCTGCAAAACCAAGGGTGGATTTATGGCAGAACTGCGGTTCATCTGTAAAGATTGAAGGAATCGTATCACCGAAGGAATCGCCGAATTCCCGATAATAGGCTTCATGGGTGATTTCAATGAATTTGTTTATTGCCTTTGGATTGAGGGTATCTACATAGGCCTGATCATTAAACCAGGCGTTATCACCGGAAATTTCCCGATAGAGATACCAGGTAGCAAATTCTTCCGGAACAGTTTCATCCGGCGAAAGCCGATGATATTCGGTCATATAACCGTTTTCCAGACGGATCGCATATCGGGCAAGAAATGTCCTGTTTCCGCTACTGATGGCTTTTGCAGAGGAGCCGCCGTCTTCGCTTTTTACATTTTCACAAAGAGGAAGCTTTTCCGGGGAAAATACTAGGAAACGTTGACGGAATTCCGGAGCTTTTGTCACCAGTCCGCCGCCATAACCAGAGGGCCAGCGGTCTTCATCATAGAGCCAGGTAATCATACCAAGTTCGTTACTTTTTTCATGAGAATAGTGAACCATGTCCATGAATTCTTTACTGAGATAGGGGAGATCCATACCAGTACGACTGTGGATATGCGCACCGCCCATTCCCATTTCTTTTAATGCGTTTAAGGTACGATCCACGTCTTCTTTCGATACTTTACAGTTCCAGGCCCAGAAAGGCGTTCCACGGTATTCGCTGGTCGGATTCTGAAAGAGCTTCGGGTCAAGGCAGGAAGTCAGGTTTTTCTTGTATAACATCGCAATACTCCTTTCGTAAAATAGTAGCTTTTTTATAGCGTATCATAAAAAATCACAAAAAAATATACGCAAAAAGCGAGAAAAGTGTGGTGTTTTTCTAAAAAAAGAGCTATAGTTAAGTGAAAAGGAGCTAGAAGAAGAGTATGAATGCAAAATTATTGGACAATCAGCTTCGAATGTTGACAGCTGAAGAGATAGAGGCAAGAGGCGGTAAAGAAACAGATTACAGCGTTTATCAGTTTGTGGAGGGCAGAGGGGGAAATTATTTCCTGATGACAAAAAGAAAAAATATTTACCATCCTTATATCTCCTTTGCACCGCATACAAGATTTGTTCCTGTGAAGACACACGTTCATAAATGGATTGAACTAAGTTATATGTATTCTGGTTCCTGTACACAGATTATTAATGAAGAAAAAACAGTAAAGCTGGAAAAAGGTCAGGTGATTCTTCTGGATACGGACTGTGTGCATTCTATTGGAAACACAGGGGAAAATGATATTCTGATCAACTTACTGTTTGAAAAAGAATATTTTAATGAACGCTTCTTCAGTCATTTTTCTGAAGAAAATATTCTCCTGAAATTTCTTCTGAATACGATATCAGAAAAGAAGATTCATGATAATTTTATTCTGTTTCATTCGGAGAGAAGTTCCCGCATTCAGCTTTTTATGCAGGAACTGCTCATTGAATTCCTGGGACCTCCGGCAGAAAGCTCTGTGGATGTGATTGACAATCTGGTTAATCTGCTCTTTCTGGAACTGGTGAAAGTCTATCATTCCGATATGGTGACTTCGCAGTTGAATCTGGGAAAAGGAAATCATATGGCGATCATGAAGTATATCGAAGCCAATTACCGGAATTGTACGCTGGAATCCGTGGCAGAGATGTTTAATATGAATCCCAATTATCTTTCTGGTGTGCTGAAGAAGAACACAGGATATTCTTTTAAGGAGATGGTTCAGCATTACCGCTTTCTCTATGTGACAACGATGTTGACGAATACCGCAGAACCGGTGGATCAGATCATTCTGTGGGCAGGTTATGAAAACAGTACTTATTTTTATAAAAAATTCCGAGAGCAGTATGGTTGTACACCGAAGCAGTACCGGAAGGATCATCAGAAATGACAGTCTGGACTGCAGATAACTCTTGACAGAACGAAAAAATCAATGTTAGAATGTAGTTCCAAAACCATGCTACATGGAGTGGATTTTTCTAAAGCCAATGCTTTATTTTTCGCCACACAGCCCTGGAGACTTTGCTGTGTGGTGTTTTTTTGTGCAAAAAAGACGGGAGGTAAAAAATGGATCAAAGTTTTATGAAAGAGAAGCCGGTCATGCCTTTGGTGATCACGATGGCAATCCCCATGACGATCTCCATGCTGGTCAATTCTCTGTACAACATCATTGACAGCTTTTATGTGGCGAAGATCAGCGAGCAGGCCATGACGGCACTCTCGCTCGTTTATCCGGCACAGAATCTTCTGATCGCTGTAACGGTAGGTTTTGCGATCGGTATGAATGCGGTGATTTCCTATTATCTGGGAGCTGGCTTGAAAAAGCTGGCAGATACGACGGCAACCCTCGGGCTGTTTTTTAATATCCTTCACAGTTTTCTCATCGGTATGCTTTGTATCATCGGTATGCCGGCATTTCTGGGACGGTTTTCCAGTGATCCTGAGATCCTTCGTCTGGGTACCCAGTATGCCAGAATCGTCTTTCTATTTGCAATTCCAAATGGTGCCGGGGTCTCTTATGAAAAAATGTTTCAGGCGATCGGCAGGATGAAGGTTTCTATGATAAGCATGCTGTTGGGCTGTATCGTGAATATCATCCTGGATCCGCTGATGATTTTCGGCTTTGGCCCGTTTCCGGCCATGGGTATCGAAGGGGCTGCCTGGGCCACAGGAATCGGACAGGTGGTATCTCTGGTGATCTACCTGGCTGTTTATTTTAAAGACGGCGACAATATTCCGGTAAAAATCTCCCTGAAAAACCTGCAGGACAGCGGAAAGACGCTGAAGAAGATCTATGGCATCGGAATCCCGGCTGCTTTAAACCTGGCGCTGCCTTCCTTTATGATCATGGTACTGAACGGTATCCTGGCGGCTTATTCGGCATCCTATGTACTGGTGCTGGGAGCTTACTATAAGTTGCAGACCTTTATTTATCTGACCGGAAACGGGATCGTCCAGGGAATGCGCCCCATCTGTGGGTATAATTACGGAGCGGGCGAATATAAACGCGTGAAAGCGATCTTTAAAGCAGGTCTGGAACTGATCAGCGTGGTCATGCTGGCAGGAACCGTGCTTTGCCTTCTGATCCCGGATCGGCTGATCGGCATTTTCACATCGAATCAGGAGACGGTTTTGCTGGGAAAAGAAGCCTTGCTCATTATCTGTCGAGGGTTTATCCTTTCCGGTGTGTCTGTGACGATTTCCGGTGTTTTTGAAGGGTTGGGAAAAGGAGTGGAATCGCTTCTGATCTCTCTGATCCGGTATCTGGTCGTGCTTCTTCCACTGGCATTTCTGTTCAGCCGTTTTCAGGGGGCAGCCGGTGTCTGGCAGGCCTTCTGGGTGACAGAACTTGTGGCTGCTGTGCTTTCCATAGTGCTTTTTGGACGGGTAATGGAAAAAATTTCCAAAGAAAAACGTTGACAGAGAAAAGAAATTTGTGTTATTATGACATCTGCAAAATTTTATAAGAACTTTTAAATGCAAATGGTAGTGAATTGACAACGGGTGTTGTCTGTAGCGAAAGTTACGGACGGCACCCGTTTTTTGTATGTCTGTTTGGGAATGGAAAATGCGAAAAGCATGTTGGATTGAGCTCATACGGATATTTTGAAAATTCATTGCTGGAAGAGGAGGAAAATATGCCGCAGAATAAGAGAGAAAGTTTGATTTTTACTGTAATGATGTGTTTTTTTATGGTGTTTTTCATGAGCATTTATAACGTTGCCTGTCACCATGGTACGTTTAATCTGGAAATCATCAAGGACGCCTGGCTGGGTTTTCCTATTGCCTATTGTTTTGCCATGTGCTGTGACTGGTTTCTGGTATCCGGTCTGGCAAAAGGTTTTGCTTTTCGTTTTCTGGTAAAACCAGAGAGTGTACCGCTGAAAAAAGTCCTGGCAGTTTCTTGTTGTATGGTAGTTCCAATGGTTATCATCATGTCCTTTTACGGAGCAATGGAAGCTGTTATCAGCGGGGGTGCCGGATGGGATCAGCTGCTTCTGATCTGGATCTTCAATATTCCAAGAAACTTTATCATGGCACTGCCTCTTCAGCTTCTGGTTGCAGGTCCTGTTATCCGAGGACTTTTCCGGAGACTGTTTCCGGAAGGAACTGTGCTGGCTTAAGAAAATCCTTGTTTTCCCTGGCTATGGATGTGTCTGTCATCCATAGCCAGGAATTTTTTATATGAAAAGCTGATCCCGGCGTAATTTCCCTTGGCATACAAAAAAAGCCCCGGAAAATCCAGGGCATAAGAAAAGCGCGAGACGGGACTCGAACCCGCGGCCTCGACCTTGGCAAGGTCGCGCTCCACCAACTGAGCCACTCGCGCATTTGCTTTTGAGATGTTGTCTCAAGCACAGGTCATATATTACTATAGAATTTTCGGTTTGTCAACAGGTAAAATGAAAAAAATTGAAAAAATTTTCAAAATGAGATATAATGAGCCACGACAGTATGGAAAGACCCGTGAAAACGGGAGTGGAACAGAAAGGATTCATCAGAATATTTATGAAAACATTGCTGATCGCGATCAATGCGAAATACATTCATTCCAATCTGGCAGTCTACAGTCTGAAGGCCAGTGCCGGATCCTGGAAGGACGAGGTGGAGATCGCAGAATATACCATCAATCATCTTCGGGAGGATATCCTTGCAGATATTTACAGGCGAAAACCGGACGTGGCAGCTTTTTCCTGCTATATCTGGAACATGGAATATGTACAGTCACTCTTGAAGGATCTGAAAAAGGTTCTGCCGGACACGGAGATCTGGCTGGGCGGTCCGGAGGTCTCGTATGACTGTGAAGAGGTTCTGGAGCGGGAACCGAATGTCCGGGGAATTATGACAGGCGAAGGTGAGACGACTTTTCGGGAACTTCAGTCCTGGTATCACGGAGAAGCAAGACTCTCGGACATCCGGGGACTGGTCTACCGTGATGAAGAGGGAAAGTTCTGTCATACCGGCATCCGGGAATACGAAAAACTGGATGATCTTCCCTTTGTCTATGAAGATATGACAAAATTTCAGAACCGGATCATCTATTATGAAAGCAGCAGAGGCTGCCCTTTTTCCTGCAGTTATTGTCTTTCTTCTATTGACAAGAGGGTGCGCTTCCGAAGTCTTCCTCTTGTGAAAAAGGAATTGGCATTTTTTCTGGAACATCGGGTTCCACAGGTGAAATTTGTGGACCGGACCTTTAATGTGAATCATGCCAGGACAAAAGAACTTCTCCGTTTCCTGAAAGAACAGGATAATGGTGTTACGAACTTTCATTTTGAGATCTCGGCAGACCTTTTGGATGAGGAGGAGATTGACCTTCTGAATGGCCTGCGGCCCGGCCTGGTACAGCTGGAGATCGGTGTCCAGTCTACAGACGGAGCAGTTCTGGGAGTGATCCACCGGACAGCGGATTTTGAGATCATTGCAGATAAGGTACGGAGGATCCAAAAAGGCCGGAATGTCCACCAGCATCTGGATCTCATTGCCGGTCTTCCCTACGGTACACCGGAGGAATTCCGAAGCTCCTTTAACGATGTTTACAGCCTTCGGCCGCAGCAGTTTCAGCTGGGCTTTCTGAAGGTTTTAAAAGGCTCGGAAATGGGACAAAGAGCCGGAGAATTCGGTGTGGTACGGACAGAACGTCCGCCTTATGAGGTCCTTTCCACCAAATGGCTGAGCTATGGGGATGTGCTGAAGATCAAAGGCATCGAGGAGATGGTAGAGGTCTATTATAACAGTTGGCAGTTTGCACGTACCGTGGAGCTTCTGACGGAAGAATTTGAAGATTTTTTCGGGCTTTATGAGGCACTGGCAGATTTCTACGAGAAGCAGAACTATAACGGGCGGAGCCATTCCAGGATGGAGCGTCTTCTGATCTTGCGGGAATTTGCCCTTTCCATAAACCGGGACAGAAAGGTTTCGTTTGAGCAGGCACTACTGATGGATCTTTATGCCCGGGAAAAGAGTAAGAGCCGTCCGGCCTTTGCACCGGATCTTTCCGGCAAAAAAAATGAGATTTACGAGTTTTATAAAAAAGAAGCGGAGGCACACCGGTATCTTACCGGGGAAACGTATGAGAGCATGAATGCACGCCAGCTTCTGAATCAGACGCATCTGGAAATCCTTTCCGGAGAAAAGGAAGAGTGGTACCTTTTTGATTATCAGAAAAGGGATCCTTTGACCGGTGATGCCAGGATTGTCCAGATTTATTGAGAAGATAAGGAGAAGACAAATGACAGAAGAGATCATAGCCCTGGATCTTGAGACCACGGGGCTGAACCCAAGGACCGATCAGATCCTGGAACTCGGAGCGGCACGCATCCGGAATGGCCGGGTGAAAGACACCTATGCGGCTTTTATTAATATTGGAAAAAAGATACCGGAGTTTATCGTAGGGCTGACCGGAATCACAGATGAGATGGCGGAAGGAGGTCTTCCTCTTGGGGAAGCACTGGATGGTTTCCTTGATTTTTGCGGAGAAGCACCGATCCTGGGTCATAACATTCTTTTTGATTATAGTTTTCTGAAACAGAAGCTGGCCAATGCCGGCCGGAACTTTGACCGGGAAGGCATCGATACGCTGGCTCTTGCAAAGAAATTTCTGCCGGAGCTTCCCAGCCGTACGCTGGAAGCTCTCTGCCTGCACTATGGAATCAGCCAGGAGAAGAAACATCGGGCTTATGAGGATGCACTTTCTGCCTATCACCTCTATGAATGTCTGAGCCGGGAGTTTTTCTCTGTAAGCCCTGTGGCGTTTGAGCCGAAACAGCTGGTTTATCAGGTGAAGAAAGAGAGTCCTGTTACGATTTCACAAAAACGGTACTTGAATGATTTGATAAAATATCATAGAATAGAAACGGACGCTGTCCTGGAGAAACTGACCAAAAGTGAGGCGTCCAGAATGATCGACAACATTATTTCCCAGTATGGAAAGATCAAGAGGTGAAAGATATGATGAATTTCAACAATAAAAAAACGCAGAAAACCATTGCAGCAGTGATCTGCCTTCTTCTGGTGATTGCGATGATCCTGCCCATGGTTTTAAGCTACCTGGAGTAAGTCGGCAAGGGGAGTCACTGAATGAAAAAAAGAAAGAAAATAAGCCTGATCCTGACAGCCTGCACAGCTTTTGTTCTGGCAGCGGAAGGTTCTGCTCTGGCAGATGATACAGAGACAATCAGTAAAAATGTTTATATCGGAGGCGTGAATGTTTCCGGCATGACAGAGGAGCAGGCGACAAAAGCAGTAGAAGAGAAGCTGGGAAAGGGAACCGGCGGAAACTATACCGTTAAGCTTGGCGATGAAGAGATCCATGCCACCGCAGAGGATTTTGGGATGGAGTGGACCAACCGTGAGGTTGTTCATGAGGCACTGGAAGTAGCAAAGGGCGGCAATCTCATCAAACAGTATAAAGAGAAAAAAGATCTGCAGGTGGAACCAAAGAATTTTGATGTAGCGTATGCGCCCAATGAGCAGGCAGTCAAAACCTACGTGGAGAAGCTTGCAGCAGAATATAACCGGGATCCGGAAGAAGGAGATATCACATTTTCAAACGGATATCCGGAGGTGACAGGCGGAGAGACTGGGATCGCAGTCAATGTGGATCAGTCGGTTTCCACCATTATGAAAGAACTGAAGGGTGACGGTACGGAGCTTACGGTTGTGGCGGAGGTCCAGAAGCCTTCCGTTACGAAAGAAGAGCTGAGTCTGGTAAAAGACGTGCTGGGAACAGCGACCACGTATTATGGTTCCTCTTACGAGAGAAATACCAACGTGGAAGTGGGAGCGTCCAAGATCAATGGTACGCTTCTCATGCCGGGAGAATCCTTCTCAGTGACGGCAGCAGTAACGCCTTTCAATGCGGATAACGGCTATTATCCGGCTCCCTCCTATGAGAGCGGCCAGGTGGTGGACACTTATGGCGGTGGTATCTGTCAGGTTTCCACGACCCTTTATAATGCGGTCCTGAAAGCAGAACTTCAGGTGAACGAGCGTCACAATCATACCATGCTGGTCTCCTATGTGGATCCGTCCAAGGATGCAGCCATTGCAGAAGGCCTGATGGATTTTGTATTTACCAATAATACAGATGCTCCTGTCTATATTTATGGTGTGGGGTATCAGGGAACGCTGAATTTTACCATTTATGGTCATGAGACCAGAGATCCGAACCGTTCGATTTCTTTCCGGAGCGAGACCTTGAGTCAGACGGATGCCAGCACTAATATCAAACTGGTGGCGAAGGCGGATCAGAACATTGGTTATCTGAATCAGACACAGAGTGCTCATCAGGGACTGGAGGCTGTACTTTGGGAGGATATTGTCAATCCAGATGGAAGCACAGATACGATTCAGGTCAATTCCAGCAGTTATCAGGCATCACCGGCTATTTATGAGGTAGGTATTGTTTCACCAAATGCCCAGGCATCCGCAGCGATTCAGACCGCTATTGCCAATAATGATCTGGCAACTGTTCAGGCGGTTATCAATGGAAGCTACGGTTCGACCACGACACCTGAGACGAGTGCACCGGAAACGACCGCACCTGAGACGAGTGCGCCGGAAACCTCTGCACCGGAAACAAGTGCGCCTGAGACGAGTGCACCGGAAACAAGTGCCCCCGAAACCTCTGCACCGGAAACGAGTGCACCGGAAACCTCTGCACCAACGCAGGATCCATCAGGTGATATGGATGACAATGTACTTCCGGATCCGGGCCAGGACGTAACGGTGATCCAGTAGCAGGGTAGGATTTTGGTATATCCAGGCCAAAACATCTTAAGGAATCGTTGCTGCTGGGTGGTCAACAGAAATTTATAGAAAGAAAAAGAAAGGGTGCCGTATGACATCAAAAGCGTACGGTGCCCTATTTTTATCTCCACCGATCTTGGAGGAGCAAAAGAAAGGGGATAGATATTTGCATACCATGGTAACAGACGGCAGCTCCCGTCTCAGACCGGGCATGGAACTGGTCCTGACCAGATGGATTGCCCTTTCCGGGACAGCAAAGCTGGCTGTAGAAAAGGAAGAAGAGCTTCTGAAGCGCTTTCCGGAGACTCTGGTGCGGGAAGCACAGCATTTTTCGGATCTGGAAGAGATCAAAGAAACACTGGAGATTGCCGGGCGTGTCGGGACAGATTCCGGAACCGGTGAAGAGGAAAAGGAGTATTATCCATTGGGAGAAGGCGGCATTCTGAAAGCACTTTGGGAGATCGCAGACCAGGCTGGCCTGGGACTGAGTGCAGAACTTCGGAAGCTTCCAATCCGCCAGGAGACCGTAGAGATCACAGAACTTTTTGATCTGGATCCCTATCGGATGGACTCAAAAGGCGCTGTGCTCATTGGTACCTTCCATGGCATGGAGCTTACCGAAGAACTGAAACGGGCGGGGATCCCGGCGACAGTGATAGGAAGAGTCAGCAAAGGACCGGAACGGATCCTTTACAATCAGGAAATCAAACGATACATCGAAAAACCAGCAAGAACAGAGAAAAAGGAGAATGAAGGATGAGAGAAGCAATCTTAACATTTCTGGAAAAAAACAGCCGGATCGATCTGAAGGAACTGGCAGTGATCCTGGGTACCGATGAGGCGACCGTTGCCAACGAAATCGCAAAAATGGAGCAGGAGCACATTATCTGCGGTTATCATACGCTGATCGACTGGGACAAGACCTCCGCAGACAAGGTGACTGCCCTGATCGAGGTCCGCGTGACCCCTCAGAGAGGGCAGGGCTTTGATTCCATCGCTGAGCGGATCTACAATTATCCGGAAGTCCGTTCTGTGTATCTGATCTCCGGTGCATTTGACCTTATGGTGATCCTGGAAGGAAAGACACTGAAAGAAGTTTCCGGTTTTGTATCCGATAAGCTTTCCACGCTGGATTCTGTTTTGAGTACAGCGACTCATTTTATCCTGAAAAAATACAAAGACCACGGAACGATCTTTGAGAAAAAAACAAGAGATGAAAGGATGCCGGTGACCTTATGAGAGACCCTCTGACAAAAAAAGTAATGGATATCGCACCTTCCGGTATTCGGAAATTTTTTGATATTGTAAGTGAAATGGACAATGTGATCTCTCTCGGTGTTGGAGAACCGGATTTTGATACGCCCTGGCACATCCGTGACGAGGGTATCTACAGTCTGGAGAAGGGCCGTACGTTCTATACGTCTAATGCAGGTTTGAAAGAACTCCGTGAGGAGATCTGCCGTTATCTGAAACGCCGGTTTGCACTGGACTATGATCCGGTAACAGAGACACTGGTAACGGTGGGAGGCAGTGAGGCGATCGACCTTGCCATGCGTGTCATGCTGGATCCCGGAGATGAAGTCCTGATCCCGGAGCCCTGTTATGTTTCCTATGTCCCCTGTTGTACACTGGCCGGAGGAAAGCCTCACATCATCGAGCTTCAGGCAAAAAACGAATTCCGGCTGACAAAAGAAGAGCTTCTGGAACACATCAATGAAAAGACAAAGATCCTGGTTCTGCCCTTTCCGAACAATCCCACCGGTGCCATCATGAGCCGGGAAGATCTGGAGGCGATTGCAGAAGTTGTAGAGGAAAAGGATCTGTTTGTCCTTTCGGATGAGATTTATGCAGAGCTTACCTATGGCGGAAATCACGTTTCGTTTGCTTCCCTGCCGGGAATGAAGGAGCGGACCATTACCATCAATGGTTTTTCCAAATCCCATGCCATGACGGGCTGGCGCCTGGGCTATGCCTGCGGTCCGGCAGCCATTATCCGGCAGATGACAAAGGTTCATCAGTTTGCCATTATGTGTGCACCGACAAACAGCCAGTATGCAGCTGTGGAGGCTCTCCGGAACGGTGATTCCGACGTGGAGGAGATGCGTCAGGCCTATAATGGCCGCCGCCGGTATCTGCTCCATGCGTTTGAAGAGATGGGACTTCCCTGTTTTGAACCCAAGGGTGCGTTTTATGTATTTCCATCCATTCAGAAATTCGGTATTTCTTCTGATGAGTTTGCAGAACGTCTTCTCCGGGAAGAACGGCTGGCCGTCGTTCCCGGAACGGCTTTTGGAAGCTGTGGAGAAGGCTTCCTCCGGATCTCCTATGCGTATTCCCTGGAAGATCTGAAAAAGGCGCTGGAGCGTCTGAAACACTTCATTGAGAAGCTGGAAGGGGGAAGATAAGATGGCAAAGCTGAATATCGTTCTCCTGGAGCCGGAGATCCCCTCCAATACGGGAAATATCGGCCGGACCTGCGTGGCTACCGGGACCAGGCTGCATCTTATCGAACCTCTGGGCTTTCGCCTTACCGAGAAAAATCTGAAGCGTGCCGGAATGGATTACTGGAAGGATCTCGATGTGACGACCTACATCAATTATGAAGATTTTCTGGAAAAGAATCCGGGAGCCAAGATCTATATGGCCACGACCAAAGCACCGCAGGTTTATACCGATGTTTCTTATGAGCCGGACTGTTATATCATGTTCGGCAAAGAAAGCGCCGGCATTCCGGAGGAGCTTCTTCTGGAAAATCAGGAACGGACGGTCCGGATCCCGATGATCGGGGACATCCGTTCTCTGAACCTGGCCAATTCCGTGGCGGTTGTGCTTTATGAGGCTTTAAGACAGAATCATTTTGACCACATGCGTCTGGATGGTCATCTGACCAGATACGACTGGAAATAAAAAAACGGCAGAAAACAGAAAGGATCAGACTTCTGTTTTCTGCCGTTTTTATGAGGCACTCTGCAGCGTAAAGGTAAATTCGCTTCCGACGCCTTCGGTGCTTACTACATTGATATTTTCGCCATGCGCCTGTATGATCTCTTTTACGATAGCAAGACCAAGACCGGTGCCCTTCTTGTCTTTTCCTCTGGAAAGATCTGTTTTATAAAAACGGTCCCAGATCTTCGGCAGGGAATCCTGAGGGATCCCAAGGCCGGTATCCTTGATGGAAACAAAGACTTTCTCACGCTTCAGCAGGGTTTCCATGTAAATGACGGAATGATCCGGACTGAATTTTATCGCATTGTCGATGAGATTATAAAGAACCTGCTGGATCTTTTCCTTATCTGCATGGACCGGAAGGCATGGCTCGTCAAAAAGAAGCGAAAAACGGATTCCACGGGCATTGCACCGGCCTTCAAAGGTTTCCAGGGACTTCCGGATAACTTCATTGATATCAAAATCGCTCATCTCCATCAGATAGCCGTTGTCATCAAAGGTATTCAGTGTGAGAAGGCCTTTTGTGAGCTTTTCCAGACGTTCTGTTTCGGAAAGGACGATGTTCAGGTAGCGGTCCTGCATTTCCACCGGGATCGTTCCGTCCAGAATGGCTTCCACATAGCCTTTGATGGAAGTGAGAGGGGAACGGAAATCGTGAGAAATGCTGGAAATGAACTTTCTCTGGTTTTCGCCTCCTTTTCCGGCCTGTCCGGCGAGAACCTGGAGACTGGCACCAAGATATTCCAGCTCATCGGCCGGTTCTTTGATGAATCTGTAATCCAGATTTCCGGCGGCATATTCTTCGGCGGCATAGATGAGCCGGTCCAGCGGACGGCTGACAAGAAACCAGAAGCCGAGAACCAGGATCAGCGAAAGACCCAGGATCGCAAGAAGAATAAGGTAGGAAATATTCAGGATGGAATTACATTCCCGTTCGATCTTTGAGAGATAGCAGTGGATGATGAGATAGCCCTTTACGGTGTCACCGGAGGTGACCGGGCTGCCTACACTCAGGACATCACTGGAATAATAGCCGAAAAAGGTGCCGATTTGGTAGTAGCTGCCTGTAAACGCTTCCGAATCCATTTCCGGAAGTGTTTTCGGATCATCGGTCTCTTCAAAAGGCCGGGAGGTGTCGATCAGGATATTTCCGGAGATGTCCGTCAGCCAGATGGTGGAATTCTGGTAAGCTGCCGCGGAAGAAAGAAAATGATAGAGAGCCTCCCGGGAGCTTAAGGACTTCATATAAGACTGGATCAGAGAGCCGGAGGCGATCCGGCTGGCATCCTGGTAGAGACCGTCCGCGACGCTTTTTGTCACATATTTTCTGGCAAGAGACATACCGAAGGTGGAAACGGTAAGAAAACTCAGCAGGGCAAACAGAGCGTAAAGGATGGCAAATTTTACCCGGAGGCGTTTTTTCATGGATGTTTCACCTCGAATTTGTAGCCGATGCCCCAGACAGTGGAGATGGACCATTCCTCATGATCCTTGATCTTTTCACGGAGCCGTTTGATATGGACATCTACGGTACGGGTATCGCCCATATATTCATAGCCCCAGATGTGATCCAGCAGCTGTTCCCTGGTGAAAACCTGATTGGGAGAAGCTGCAAGAAAATAGAGAAGCTCCAGTTCTTTTGGGGGCATGTCAATGGTTTTACCGCGGTAGATCACAGAATAGTTGGTCTGATTGACAATGAGATCCGGATATTCCACAATTTTTCCTTTGGGCTTGTCTGTTCCGTTTTTGTCCGGCTGAAAACGGCGCAGCACTGCTTTGACCCGGGCCACCAGCTCCTTGGAGTCAAAAGGTTTGATGATATAGTCGTCTGCACCAAGTTCCAGTCCAAGGACCTTATCAAAGATTTCACCCTTGGCAGAGAGCATGATGATGGGGACGTTGGATCGCTGACGGATCTCCCGGCAGACCTGATAACCATCCATACCTGGCAGCATCAGATCCAGGAGAATCAGATTCGGAGCGAATGAATCAAAGCTTCGAAGAGCGGCCTCGCCGTCGCCCACGATCCGGGTATCAAAACATTCTTTGTTGAGATAGAGGGCGATGAGCTCTGCGATATTGCTGTCATCGTCCACGATCATGATTTTCTGCTTTGCAGCCATGTTTTGTGCCTCACTTTCCTGACAGTTACTATTTTTTAAAGGTTACGATGGTAACGCCTGCGTCTCCCTCGCCGAACTCACCCAGATGGTATTCATCCACGATCTTGCAGCGGCGCAGATAGTTGTGTACGGCTTTTCTGAGTGCACCGGTTCCTTTTCCGTGAACGATACGGACAGAGGGAAGGTGGGCGATATAAGCGTCATCCAGATATTTATCCAGCTCGGAAACGGCTTCGTCTGAGGTTTTTCCGAGGAGATTCAGCTCGATACCGACAGAAGCAGACTTGGACATTTTAATCTTTCCGCTTCCGGTACGGTTGAAGCTGGGGGCTGTGATCACCGGTTCGTCAATGCGTTCCAGATCACGCAGATTGACCTGTGACCGGAGAATACCCATCTGTACGAAAAGATTTCCTTTGGCATCCGGCAGGGTGCTGACGGTTCCTTTGAGGTTCAGGCTCAGGACTTTTACACTGTCACCCACACGGAGCTCTTTGGGATTGATGGTCTTTTTCGCTTTGACAGGAGCTTTTTTCGCCATGTTTTTCTCTGTGGCATTCATCTTTTCGCGGAGGCGGGTCCGTTCCCGCTCCATGTCGCTGATGGAAACGCCGGCGGCTTTGCCGTATTTATTGAAATTCTTGATCGTTTCATCTGCATATTCTTTGGCTTCCCGCAGGATGGCATGGGCTTTTTCATTGGCTTCGGCGAGGATCCGCTCTCTGGAAGAATCCAGACGTTCCTGTTTCTGCTCCAGCTGGGCCTTGAGGGAAGCTGCTTCGGCTTTGTAACGGGCCAGCTCTTCCTGTTCTTTTTCAATGGTGATCCGGCTGTGTTCCAGATCGCTTAAAAGATCCTCAAAGCTTTCATCCTGTTCACTGATCCGGCTCTTTGCATCTTCGATGATGTGCTCCGGCAGACCGAGCTTTCCGGAGATGGCAAAGGCGTTACTCTTTCCGGGAACGCCGATGAGGAGACGGTACGTAGGCCGTAAGGTCTCCAGGCTGAATTCACAGCAGCCGTTTTCCACACCGGGAGTGGTGAGGGCAAAGACTTTTAACTCACTGTAATGGGTGGTGGCCATAGTACAGGTGCCGCGGCTGTGAAGTTCATTTAAAATGGCAATGGCAAGAGCCGCTCCCTCTGTAGGGTCGGTACCGGCGCCGAGCTCATCAAAAAGCACCAGAGAACGGTCTGTCGCTTCCTTCAGGATAGACACAGTATGTGTCATATGGGAAGAGAAGGTACTCAAGGACTGCTCAATGCTCTGTTCATCTCCAATATCAGCAAAGACCTCATCAAAAACAGAGAGCTCGGAATGGTCAAAAGCAGGGATGTGAAGACCGGCCTGTCCCATAAGTGTGAAGAGACCGACGGTTTTTAAGGAAACGGTCTTACCACCGGTATTGGGACCAGTGATGACCAGCAGCCGGAAGTCTTTTCCCATCCAGATATCAATGGGAACCACATTCTTTTTATCCAGCAGAGGGTGGCGGCCTTTTTTGATGTTGATATGGCCTTTCTCATTAAAAACGGGTTCCGTTCCATTATAGGATTTACTCAGCATGGCCCGGGCGAAAATGAAATCCAGGCGGGTCAGGATCCGGAAGTTGTCTGCGATATTTTCATTTTCTGCGGCAGCAGCGTTGCTGAGCTCTGCAAGGACCGCTTCAATGGCTTTCTGTTCCTGAAGCTCCAGTTCCCGCAGCTCATTGTTGAGTTTGACAATGGCCATGGGCTCAATGAAAAGCGTGGAGCCGGTAGAGGACTGGTCATGGATCATACCTGGTACCTGACCTTTGTATTCTGCTTTGACCGGAACGCAGTAGCGGCCGTTTCTCATAGTGATCACGGCATCCTGAAGATAGCTTCTCGAGGAACCGTTGACCAGAGAGGCCAGCTGTGTGTGGACGCGGTCATTGGTCTGGCGGATGGAGCGGCGGATTTTGGAAAGAGCCGGGCTTGCATCATCTGCGATTTCATCTTCGGACAGGATACAGCGGTAGATCTCATTGTAGAGACCGGACAGCGGCTGAAGATTGTCAAACATGTCATCCAGGGAATCTTTTTCACGGTCGGAATTCTCCAGCCGGCCAAAAGATTTCACCCGTGAGGTAGTCTCCAGAAGCTTCGCAATCCGGAGAAGTTCCAGTGTGCTTAAGGATCCGCCAATCTCCAGGCGCTTCAGAGAGCCGCGGACATCCTGGACGCCGGAAAAAGAGATGCTTCCCCGCTGATAGATGCGGCTTAAGGCATCAGAGGTCTGTTTCTGGGCTGCTTCAATCTCCGTAATATCGGAAGACGGCTTTAAATTCCGGCAGAGCTCTTTTCCGATGGAAGAGCCGGCCAGCTCTGTGAGCCGGTCGATGATCTTTGTATATTCCAGGGTTCGTAATGCTTTTTCGTTCATGATAAATCTCCATTCTGAAAACTAGTAACGATTCAAAATCCATCTCAACGGCTGTCCGCCAAATAGATTTTCGGCAAAAAGTGTTCATTCATGCAAGGATGCTTACAATTTCTGCCGGAAATCTGCCAGGTTCTGAATAGTTACAAAAAAATAACAGGAAGTTATCTTCATTCTATCCTATATTCCCCGGATTGCAAAGAACAAATTCATAAAATGTTCATATCTTTCTGGTAAACTATTTACGAAATATGCGCTGACTTTTGACGGAGGACTTGTAAATATGTCAGAAGATGAAAAGAAGAAAGATGTTTTTATCCAGGAACAGATTAGAAAAAAACCTTTCTACAGGCGAAAATGCTTTCAGCGGACCGTGCGGGGAACTGTAGCCATTGTGCTTTTGGGTGTTTCTGCCGGAGGAACTTTTGCGTTTGTTCAGCCTTTGGCATTGCAATATAGAAAGGAAAAGGATAAAATGGTCGTTGTTAGCAGTGAAACAGAAAGAGAGACTGCCGCTGCAGAAAAAGTGACGGAAACAGCGGCCCGGGAAGAGGATCTCAGTAATTATGAGCAAGTTTATATAAAAATGGCGGCCGCCGCAGATGAAACAAAAAAATCCATTGTTACGCTTACGGGAGTCACCAGTGAACTGGATCTTTTTAACGACATCAGAGAGAGCAGCCGCAGTGTGGCAGGTGTCATTATCAGTAAGACAGACAAGGACCTTCTGATCCTCACAGAGAAGGATACCATTGACGATACAGACAGCATCAAGGTTACCTTTGAAGATGGAACTCTGGCAGATGGCTGGATCCAGGATTCGGATGAGATTTCCGATCTGGCTGTGGTGAAGGTTTTTTCCAAAGACCTCAGTGAAGAAACGACTGCTTATGTGGAAGCGGCAAATTTTGTGGATTCCGGAGAAACGAAGATCGGGGATCCCATCATAGCCCTGAGTGTCGGCTATGTTTCTTTTGGCATGGTAACGTCACAGCCCTATCTTTCTCTCTGTGATGGCAGTTATCGGCGGATCAATACGGATATCATCGGAAAAAATGAAGACGGCGGTGTCCTTATCAATCTGGAAGGACAGATCATAGGTGTTCTGGGTCCTGATATAAAAGAAGGAGATTCTTCTACTTTAAATGGAGTGGAGATTCTGGAGATCGGAAATCTGGTCAATGCTCTTGCAAATAAGACTACCCTCCCTTATCTTGGGATCACCGGAAAAAATGTGACAGATGCTCTGGCAAAAGAGCTTGGTATGCCGAAAGGCATCATTGTCATGCAGACGGAGGAGGGTTCGCCTGCCATGAAAAACGGGATTCAGCCAACCGATGTGATCACTGCGCTTGACGACAGCTCCGTGGAAAGTGTGCAGGATTATATGAATATCCTGCGGAAGAAAAAACCGGGAGATACCATTTCTGTAAATCTCTGGCGGAAATGGAAAAATGATTACAAAGAGACAAAGATAACTATCACACTGGCAAAACGCTGAGAGACAGCGTGTTGTATAGAAAGGAAAAAGAATGAAGTATATTGAAACACTGCGGGAAGGTGAAAAGTTAGGAGATATTTATCTCTGTAAATCCAGACAGTCCGCCCTTACCAAAAGCGGAAAAGCCTATGAAAATGTGATTCTTCAGGATAAGACAGGCACACTGGATGCCAAGATCTGGGATCCGGGTTCTCCGGGAATCGGCGACTTTGATGCTCTGGATTACGTCTATGTGGTGGGAGATGTGACAAGCTTTCAAGGTTCCCTGCAGCTCTCTATCAAACGGGCGACCCGTGCGGACGAGGGAGAGTATGATCCGTCAGACTATCTTCCTATGAGCCGGAAAAATATCGATGAGATGTATCAGGAATTAATGAAATATATGAAAAAAATCAAAAATCCGTTTCTTCTGAAGCTGGCTGAGAGTTTTTTCGTGGAAAATGAAGCGTTTATCCGCCTTTTTAAAAACCATTCCGCGGCAAAAAGTGTACATCATGGTTTTGTGGGAGGCCTTCTGGAGCATACCTTGAGCGTAGTGAAGCTCTGTGATTTTTATGCGGATCAGTATGATTATCTGAACCGTGATCTTCTGATCACGGCAGCCATGTTCCATGACATCGGAAAGACCAAAGAGCTTTCTGCGTTTCCGGCCAATGACTATACGGATGACGGACAGCTTTTAGGCCATATCGTGATCGGTGTGGAACTGGTTGGTCTCGGGATTCGCCGGATTCCGGATTTTCCGAAACGTCTTGCCAGTGAGCTCAAACATTGTATCGTGGCACATCACGGGGAACTGGAGTATGGTTCGCCGAAGAAACCGGCACTGGCAGAGGCAGCAGCACTGAATTTTGCGGATAATACGGATGCACGGATGGAAACTTTCCGTGAGATCCTCATGGGTACTGCCACTACAGATGAGTGGCTGGGATACAATCGTTTTGTAGACTCCAATGTGAGGAGGACCACAGAATTTTGAAAAAAGATGATTTGATCGAAGTTACAATAGAAGATCTGAGTGAAGACGGGACCGGGATCGGAAAATACGACGGAATGACATTTTTTATCAAAGATGCAGTCATCGGTGACCGGGTCCGAGCCAAGATCATGAAACTGAAAAAAACTTATGGTTTTGCCCGTCTGATGGAGGTTTTGACTCCTTCCGCAGACCGTGTGACTCCGCTCTGTCCGGTAGCCCGCCAGTGTGGCGGCTGTCAGATCCAGGCTATGAGTTATGAAGCCCAGCTGGCTTTTAAAACCAGAAAAGTAGAGAACAATCTCAGACGGATCGGTAAATTTGAAGAGATTCCAATGGAAACCATCATCGGCATGGAGGAGCCTTTCCATTATCGGAACAAGGCCCAGTTTCCTTTTGGAAAGAACCGGGACGGAAAGACAGTCACAGGTTTTTATGCCGGTCGTACCCACAGCATCATTGAGAACACCAGCTGCTATCTGGGAAAAGAAGTCAATGAAACGATCCTTCGGAAGATCCTGATCTGGATGAATGCTTATTTTGTGGATCCTTATGATGAAGCCACGGGAACAGGCCTTGTACGTCATTGTCTGATCCGCAGCGGATTCCGCACGGGGGAGATCATGGTCTGTCTTGTCATCAATGGCAGTAAGATCGTAGGGGGGGATGCACTGGTGGATTCCCTCAAGACCATTCCGGGAATGACCAGTATCTCTCTCAATGTAAACCGGGAAAAAACCAATGTGATCCTGGGAAACGAAATCATCAATCTCTGGGGCCGTCCTTACATTGAAGACTATATCGGAGAGGTAAAATACCAGATTTCACCGCTTTCCTTTTTCCAGGTAAATCCCGTTCAGACGGAGCGGCTTTATGGAAAAGCCCTGGAATATGCAGGACTGACCGGAGAAGAGACCGTATGGGATCTTTATTGTGGGATTGGTACCATTTCTCTCTTTCTGGCACAGAAGGCAAAGAAGGTCTATGGAGTGGAAATCATCCCGGATGCCATAGAAGACGCCCGCAGAAATGCAGCATTAAACGGCTTTGCCAATGCGGAATTCTATGTGGGAAAAGCAGAGGAAGTACTTCCTGAAAAATATGAAAACGAAGGCATTCAGGCAGATGTCATCGTAGTGGATCCGCCTAGGAAAGGCTGCGATGAAGCCCTCCTTTCCACCATGGTAAAAATGCAGCCGGAACGGATCGTTTACGTCAGCTGTGACAGCGCCACCCTGGCACGCGATCTTCGCTATCTCTGCGACCACGGCTATGCCCTCCGGCGCGTCTGCCCGGCAGATATGTTTCCACAGACGGTGCATGTGGAGACTGTGGTAGGACTACAAAGGAAAGATACCTAGAAATCCTTGAATTTACGCACTTTGTAGAGTTTTTCAGTTTCAACAAAATCGGTGAAAATCACAAGGAAAAGCTGCTTGTGCAGGAAGTTACCGTTGTGGTTGCCTTAGACCTCGATACGGGGAACACAAAAAATCCTGAATATGAAAGTGAATAGTGGACTATCAGATATTTGATAGATTATAGGGATACTTGTTAAAAGCGGGTGTCCCTATTTTTTATAGGGC
>OLQE01000346.1_pt1 | contig 39661 bp, 37 predicted proteins | sample 1643161 | NCBI WGS metagenome assembly OLQE01 (sample SAMEA3136650, study PRJEB25190) | human gut metagenome
GTCCTGAACTATGCTTTTGTACTGTACAATAAATCCATTTCCAAGATTGATATTGTGCAGAGCATTGCAAAGGAACTGCCAGAACCTCCAGTCATGTCGTATTTCCTTGTTACTTTTGGGCTGTGCTGTATAACTCTTTTATGTTATACCCTGTACTATCTTTTTCGCTGTCTCATAAGATTCTTTCTTCACATAAACACCGCTCTCACTCTTATGCTCGATCCCCGACACCACAGTCCGGTAAAAAATCATATGCATCAGATCGGAGAAAAAATTGGCTTTGACAGGTTCTATGGAATAGTTGATATGATTCTGCTCCAGTGCTTTTTTGATCTGGATCATCTGCAACGTGTCTTGTATCGTACATAACAACTTCTTCATTGATTTTCCCCATCCTTTATTGCATATTTCTCACAGGGCTGCGTAGTCACTACCAGAGAAACCTTATCGCACACTTCCGTCTTCTTTTCATTTGCCCGGATCTCAAACAGGCTTTCTGTCTGGCTTTCTTCATTTTCCCGTGTCCAGCTCCAGATGTTAAGGCCGCCATCCAGTGTCGCAGAAGGATAAGAAAGAATTTTCTCTTCAACTCCCAATTTCTCTCTGAACGCTTCAAGAACCGTCTCCTCAAAATCATTCAGATTCTCCCCTGTAAATTCAATCCGCACCGTGTCCAGTCCGCTGAGACCGGAAGCATCGTCTGCAAATTCCAGAAATACCGTTCCTTCCTCTGTTCCATATGTCACTTTTTCTGCTGCCCTATAAATAACTCTGCCCAGTTCCTTATCCTCTGACTCGAAATCCAACGTTTCACCAAGAAATTCCTCCGCTTCTTCCTTTGATAAATTCCAAGGCATCTTCAGATAAGCAAATGTTTCTTCCTCTGTAAAATCGGATACTTGAATTATTTTAGCTTCTACTGCTGCTTTTACATCACATACATGGAACAACAGAAAGAAGAAACACACCATAGATATCGTTTTTATTTTTCTCATTCTATCACCTCCTGCACTTAATAAAACACTTCTTTCTTCTGCAAATTCACCACCAATGGCATCACCTCTTTATTATTTTTTCTTCAATTCCATTTTACTTTTTTAATTTTATGGCAACTTCTTCTATTTGCATCTTAGCATTTGCTTTATCCTTTGTCAATAACTATTTATTTCATCTAGGTATTTAAATTTCATTGCTTTTTTGATATATTGAATTCATCCAAAGGAGGGAACATTTTGGCCAGAAACGACAGCTTACGAAGGGGAAATAATATAGAAATGTTGATTCTATCCATTCTGTCAACCGAAGACTGCTATGGATATCAGCTTTCCCTTTTAATCAAAGACTACTCCCAGGGAAAAATATCTCTTCCCGAGGGATCGCTTTACCCGGCTTTATACAAATTAGTAGATAACGGTCTGATATCCGATGAAAAAAGACAGGTCGGCAAGCGACTTACCCGTGTTTATTATCATATAGAATCGGAAGGAAAAGATTATCTGAATCAATTGATTGAAGAATACAATTCTCTTCACTCGGGTATTCAATCAATTCTCAATAAAACAAAGGAAGGAGACGAACTTACTCATGTTCAAAAAACGCAATGATTTCGACCAGTATTTAAAAAATGTTCGGATTTCTTTTCCCGTGTTTCATAAAGCGGAACGTCGGTTTTTTCAGGATTTTTCCGCCAATGTGCGGGAATACCAGGCCATCCATCCTACGAGTACCCTTTCTGATTTAGAAGAAGAGTTTGGACGCCCAAAGGATATCATTATGGATTATTTTTATAATATGAATTCCTCTTCCTATCTTCTCTATATGAAAAGGGCCCGCTATTTAAGGATGATTACGGCTGCTGTTATCATTTTCTTAATTGCAGGTACCATCATAGAAAGTTACTTTTATTATACGTTATACAAAGAATGGGCTACTAATGAAATCAAAAGCGAACAAACCGTTATTTATTATTTAGATGAATGATCGGCACTCTCCGCTATGATAACAAAAAAATCTGGCTGAAATCGTTTTTATGGATTTCACCCAGATTTTGCTGATATCCTATCTGGCACTATTCAAATGGAGCTCTAATTATCTATCCGATAACTACTTTTTTCTGTTCGATAAAATCAAGCAAAAAAAGTTACTATACAATACTCATACTTTCTTTCATCCATTCTTCTACTTTATCCCTGCTGATTTTCACCGCTTCTGCAATCTTATCGACAGGAAACCCCATCTCAGCCAGAGAAAGCGCCGTTTTCTCTGGCTTTCTTTAATTTGCCTTCAGCTACACCAGCTTCAACACCGGCATCATACTCTGCCTTACGAAGTTTCTGCTCCTCCTCTTCTTTGTTGTACTCAAAAATACTCACGGCAATCACCTCCGCACGATTTGCTCTCAGAATTTTTTCCAAAATAATTTCTGAAATGTATTTAAGATTCGGGAGCCGTTTTTCTATATCACTTTATAAACGGGATTCCACATAATCCCGGCCACAGTTTTTGCAGAAGAGAGAATATTTTGGATTATATTCCCCACAGTCCGGGCAATACCAGTCTCCATTTTCCAGAGGAATTACAGGAACCAGTTTCGGCGGAGCAGCTGTTTTTCCCAGTTCTTCTGTCTGAGCTTCGATCGCCATCGCACCAAGCGGAGCCAGTGAACTGCCCTTCTGCCCGGTACCTGCCAGAGAAGAAGCGATTTTATCAGTAAATTTCAATGAAATCTTGGAACCGCAACGCTGGCAGAACTGTGTTCCCGGAAGATTCTCAAAGCCACATTTTTTACATACGATACACTTTTTCATAGATTTCTTCTCCCTATATCACTCTTGAAAACTATGCCGTATTTACACGATATCCTGCACTATCATTTTCGCCGTCTCATAAGAATCCTTCTCCACATAAACGCCGCTCTCATTCTTATGCTCAATTCCCGACACCACAGTCTGGTAAAAAATCATATGCACCAGATCGGAGAAAAAGTTAGATTTGATGGGTTCCACAGAATAGTTAATGTGATTCTGGTCCAGTCTTTTTTAATCTGGATCATCTGCGACGTGTCCTGTATCGTACATAATAATTTCTTCATACCTGATCCCCTCTCTATTTTTTCATAATTTACTTTCATTTTATAAGTTTTCCGATATTTCTATATCTGCATCTTATCATCGGGCTTATCTGTTGTCAATCAGATATCATTCTTTTTACCAGGCATCGTTTCTTTACAAATGCGATCCAATAGCAGAAAATCTCGTCATATTCTTCGTCATAATCCTTCGCATACATTTTTTTATCAATCTGCTGCAAAGCTTTTTCACAGTCCTTTTCCATATCCTCCATTGTATGCCTCAAAGACTGCCACACGGCCTTCTATCGGGTCATAAACAACCACGTCTCTTCTGCCTTCCACAAGCAATCTTAAGTTTACCATACCATGAAGACCGGGCTTTTACAAGCAAATAGATAATTTGCTTTTCTACAAAAATTCTCCTTGTGAAACGCTCCCCGAAAGCGTATCATATTAAGAAAAACTACCGGAGGTCTGCCCATGTTCCAGGAATCTTTTCCTCTTACCGATAAAACCTGTTTTCTCTATGGAAATCCCCAGCCATCCCACCTTCTGATCCAGCCCGTCGGGGCTCAGGATCTTTCCGGTGGACTGGAAAAAGAGGTTGCCTGCCTGAAAAAAATGGCCGGAGAAGATTTTCTTCTTGCGGCCTTCGATATTAGAAACTGGAATCAGGAGCTTTCTCCCTGGGAAGCTCCGCCTGTCTGGGGGACAGAAGCTTTTGGAAACGGTGCCGCAGAGACTCTGGATTTTATCCTCAGAGATCTCCTGCCGGAGCTGAAACGCCGCTTCTCTCTTTCCTCAGAGCTTCCGGTAATTCTGGGCGGTTATTCCCTTGCGGGACTTTTTTCCCTCTGGGCCGCTTACCAGACAGATATTTTCTCCGGCATTGCCGCTGTCTCTCCCTCTGTCTGGTTTCCGGGCTGGATGGAGTATGCCCTTTCCCATCCTATAAAAACCAGCCGCATTTATCTCAGCCTCGGTGATAAAGAAGAACGTACAAAGAATCAGACCATGAAGACCGTCGGCGACAACCTCCGTAAGCTTTATCAGCATTATTCTGCTCCGGACTCTGTCTTATCCTGCACAGAAGAGATTCACCATCCACAGCCGGAGGAACAGCCTTCCACTCGACATTTTCTTCTCTCCTGCACTCTGGAATGGAATCCCGGCGGACATTTCCAGCACCCGGAAGAACGGACCGCACAGGGGTTTGCATGGAGTATGAAATAACTGCCTGCCATTTTTCAGCTTTTGTTTTCCAGGTGCTGAAATCCACGCAAATACTCTTTTAAGAGGAAACTGCAGAAATATGGAAATGTATAAACTCTATTTCCATAGCCAATGTTTGTACCTGCCAGCTTTATTCCAAAATGAATATCCGGATAATGCTCACTGTCAATCAGTGTACGTAAAGATTTTGACCGGTTATTAGATGCCTTGACTTCCACAGGCACCAGTGCTTCCGCAGTCCGTACAAAAAAATCTTCCTCTAGGGTCGAATTTTCCTTTTTAAAATAATATAAATCATATCCGGCTTTCACCAATGCCTCTCCAACCACATTTTCATAAAGTGCTCCCTTATAGACACCCAGGTTCCGGTTTACACGAAGATCTTCCTGTACCTCTTCATCAAGCATTGCCACAAGAAGCCCTGTATCTGCAAGATAAATCTTATATTTTTCTTCGTCATAATTTCCCTTTAACGGAAGCTCCGGAAACGATAGACAGTAACAGACATTGATAATACCTGCGTCATTCAGCCATTCAATACAGCCTCGATAATCTCTAAATCGAGCTCCTGAAGCAACCTTTGAAATCTGAAATTTCTTATTATCTTTTGCCAGCTGCACTGGTATATGCTGAAATACATTTAAAATTCTTGCCTGATCCATTCCTTCTGCATATTTTCGGATATCTTCCCGATAATCAGCAAGAAGCTGACGCTGTGTGTCCAGTGATCCTTCAAAGGTTCCCTTCTCGATATATTCCCGAATGACAGCAGGCATACCACCCAATATGCAAAACTCCATAAAAAGTGACAGATAGACTGACATTTCCAGCTCATTAAACGGCTTCAGGCTCCGCATATGTTCCAGAAAATCATTTCTTGTTTCTTTTGAATATCCCTTAGCCCATAAAAATTCTTCGAAATCCAGAGAATACATTTCATAATCTTTTTTGTATCCTACACTGTTGCTTTCTATTTTTCGATAGTTGATCCCCAGCATGGAACCACTGCAGATCACATCAAATCTCCCATCAATCTTAAAGAACTTCAATGCAGTAGATATCTCCGGGAATTCCTGCAGCTCATCCAGAAAAATCAACGTTTCACCCGGAATAAATTTTTTTGCAGGATCAATAAGCGACATATTCTTTATCAGCTCATCTGTCTTATATCCATCAACCAAAATCATTTTATACTTTGGTTCTTCTACAAAATTAATGTAAATAATATTCTTATAGTTCTCTTTTCCAAAACGAAGAATGGATTCCGTCTTTCCCACCTGCCGCGGACCTTTAATGATTAAAGGTTTTCTGTCCTCATCTTCTTTCCAGCTTCGAAGAAAATGATCTACTTTCCGTTCCAGATAAAGCATGCTTTCACCTCCGAAATAGTATCGTTATGGTTATTCTTATCATACAATAAAGCATTTTTTCTTTCAACAAAAACATGAGTGTATTTTCCCTTGATTTTACGATTTTATGAGCGAATTTTTGCCAATAACTACGATTTCATGAGTGAATTATTTTTTCGTGTGTAAAAAAGCCCCGTCTGCCAGCTTCTCTTACAGAAACCGTCAAACAAGGCTTTCCGATGTGAATAGACTTCTTTTTTTATAATTTAAAACACCGCTCAATATCCCTGATATTTCCAAGCACCAGCATGGTCGCATCATCGCCGAGAAGGGTACCGGGTGTGATGCCAAGATCCATCCGGCCATCTTCTTTCAAGGCCATGATGTTGATCTTGTACTTTCTCCGGATATCCAGCTGGCCTACGGTTTTTCCTACCCACTCTTCCGGGATCGTTACTTCAAAGATCGCATGCTCGTCGTCCAGTTCAATGTAATCCAGGATATGGTCTGCGCTATACCGGATAGCAGTCCAGGCTGCCAGCTGCTTCTCCGGATAAACCACTTCGTCTGCACCGTTTCTTAAAAGAAACTTTGCATGCACATCTCTGGCTGCTCTGGATACCACCATTTTCGCCCCCAGCTCCCTTAGAAGGGAGGTCGCTTCCAGGGAACTCTGAAAATTATCTCCGATCGCCACAATACAGACATCGAAATTGCTTACTCCAAGGGAACTTAAGAAAGCCTCGTTGGTGGCATCTCCGATCTGGGCATTCGTCACATAGGGAAGTGCTGCCTCCACCCGTCTTTCTTCCTTGTCTACCGCCATGATCTCGTGATGAAGCTCATCCAGTTTCATGGCCACATGTCTTCCGAATCTTCCTAACCCGATCAATAAAATTGACTTTGTCATAACCGCTTATAAATCCTCCATTCCTGTTTTCATCCTTCTCACGTTCCCCGTGATCCGATGCTGTGATTCCGACTGATCAAGATCCAGCCGTTTTCCCACTCCTCTTTTTCACCTGTTAACCGACCGTGATCTTCTCCTCCGGGAATCTCGCCGCATCTCTTCGTTTCTCAGAGACTGCCGCAAAGATCAGCGTCAGACCGCCGACTCTTCCCAAGAACATCAGTCCGATAAGAATGGCTCTTGATACACCGCCAAGCGTCGGTGTCGCACCGAGGGAAAGCCCTACCGTTCCCACTGCAGAAGCCGTCTCAAAAAGAGCGGTCTTCATGGGAATCCCTTCGAGCGTACTGATTGCGATTCCTCCGGTAAGGAAAAGTGTCAGATACATAAGAAGAATCGTGGCGGCATTTTTTATTGTTTCGTCAGTGATCCTTCTTCCAAAGAAATGAACATGCTCTTCATGTACAAACACAGAAAGTGCCGATCCGTAAAGGACTGCCAGTGTTGTCGTCTTCAGACCACCTGCCGTTGATCCCGGAGAACCACCGATCAGCATGAGAAACACCATCAGAACCTGTCCACCCTCTCCCATTTTGGAAAGATCCGTTGTATTAAATCCGGCCGTTCTCGGCGTTACCGCCTGGAAAAGTGAAGCCAGGAACCGTTCTTTTACCGGAAGATCTGCATATTCCATAAAGAAATAAAACACTGCAGGCACCAGGATCAGAGCCGCTGATGTTACCAGGACCACCTTTGTCTGCAGCCGGTATTTCTTAAACTGGAGACCTTTTTCCTGTATATCTTTCCACACAAAGAAACCGATTCCGCCGGTAATGATCAGTGCCATGATCACAAGATTCACCACCGGCTGCCCCTGATAGGCGGTCAGAGAAGAAAATTTTTCCCTGAATCCCATCAGATCAAAACCTGCATTGCAAAACGCCGAAACCGAATGGAAAAGTGCATACCAGAGTCCTTTTCCAACTCCCATTTCCCCACAGAAGACAAAGGCCAGAAAAACGGCACCCGTAAGTTCCATTGCCAGAGTTGCCCGGAGAATAAATCCGGTCATCCGCACGATTCCTCCCATCTGCGGGGCAGAGATCGAATCCTGCATCGTACTTCTCTGCATCAGCCCGATCTTTCTTCCGGACAGCGATGTGATGAAGACCGCTACCGTAACCACTCCCATACCGCCGATCTGGATCAGCAAAAGGATCACTGCCTGACCGAAAACAGACCAGTAAGTAGCCGTATCCTGCACAACCAGCCCTGTCACGCAGGCTGCCGAAGTTGCCGTAAAAAGTGCATCCGCAAAGCTTGCTCCCCTTCCGTCTCTGGTTGCCCAGGGAAGCATAAGGATCAGACTTCCTGCCAGAATCAGAATTGCAAAACCTAAGATAATCACCTGAAAGGATCTGATATGACGATGGGGCTTTCTGTTTTCTTCCATCCCCTTCATACCACCGGAACCATTGATCCCGCTCATTCCTTTCCAGTTTCCGGACGCTCTCCCGCCGGAATCCTTGATACTTCCGTATCCTCCTTTTTCCATAATTGCCATAAAATCTCCATTCCATCCATTCACCCATCTGTGATACCTTCACAGTGGCTTCCGGACATATATCTGTTTACAGTAAATCCAAAGAAGCAAAAGCTTCATCCGAAAGAAGTGCCCCTTCCGTCTCTACCACCTTCGCAGATACCCGGTTTGCTGTGGCAATAGCTTCTTCTATAGTCTTGCCACACTGAAGTCCGGCAATCACCGCGCCGATATGCGAGTCTCCAGCTCCAATGGTATCCAGCTGTTCTGCCGGTACCCCGGGAATAGTTTCTTCTTTTTCTCCATCATAATAATAACAGCCGTCTGCTCCCAGAGTAACGATCACCGTATTTTGCGTAAACCGATGGATTTCCTCTGCTGCCGCCTTCAGTTCTTCTTTTCCGGTATAAGAAGTGATCTCCTGCTGATTCAGATGAAGAATGGGATGCAGGGCAAAAACCCGTTCCAACCGCTTTGGATCCAACAGTGTGATTCTCGGACCCGGAGCAAAAAATACGGTAAACTCCGAATGCTCCTCCAGATAAGAAAGGATATTCGTTCCGGTCTCTTCTTCAATCTCCAAACCGCAAATGTATACGCTGTCGATTTCAGAAGCATCCAGAGCATCAAACCATTCCTTTTGAAATCGATACTCAGCCCCATGATAACAGGCAAAAGTTCTCTCTCCATCATCTTCCACAAAACAGTAACAGCAGCCGTTTTCTGTCTCCGGCTTCGGCACAGGAGAAACGATTCCTCTCTCTGCCAGTGCATTTCTTACAAAATCTCCATACGCCCCGGTTCCCACTGGAAAAAAAGGAATATACGGAACTTTAAAATGCCGGATCGTATCCGACGCATTATAGGCACAGCCTCCCAGTGACATTTTCTGTGATGTTACATGCACATCCTCGCTCTTCTCCGGTAAGTGAGGCAGATGGATCACCACATCCACCACCGCCGAGCCGATCACCAGTACTTTCTTCATTCTAACAACCTCCAGGTCATTTTTATCAACCATAACATTTTATCACGTTTTTATTTTTATGCCTACAGAAACATTTTCAAAACTACCACTTCCATCTCGATATAGCTGCACTTATGTATAATTCTACACAAAAACGCCCCGGAAAAAGAATACTCTCTTTCCGGGGCATACTCAGACTCTTATTTTTCTTCCAGTTCTTTCCAACATGGAATAGATACAGCGGCTCCTTTTCTCGTAACTGCCTCTCCTGCCGCAGCTGTAGCTTTTTTCAGACTCTCTTCCACTCCATAGCCTCTTCCTCTGGCAGAAAGAAAATAGCCGGTAAACGTATCTCCAGCGGCTGTAGTGTCTATCACCTTCACTTTCTTCGCCGGACAATACACAGTTTCTCCATTTCCTACATACCAGGCGCCTTTCTCTCCGTAAGTCAGAACAAAATCTGCATTCGGATACTTTGCCTGCAAACGCTTTAAAATCTTCTCCGGTTCTTTTTCTCCGGTCATCTGCCCGCCTTCCACTTCATTTAAAAGAAAAAGAGAAACTTTCTCAAGGGGCCAGTTCAGGATTTTTTCTTCAAAAGGAGACGGATTCAGAACAATCTTCATTCCTTTTTCCCACGCCTTCGTGATAATCTCTGCAGTTACATTGATCTCATTTTGAAGTATCAGAATATCTTCTGCCTGAAAATGCTCCAACACCTTATCCACATATTCCAGCGTCCACTTCCGATTGGCTCCACCAAAAAGTACGATACTGTTCTGGCCTGCCTGGTCGATCTGGATGATGGCCTTTCCGGTATAACCCTCTTTTTTTCCGAGAAAAGTATCCTTGATTCCATTCTCTCTTGCTTCCTGACAGATACGTGCTCCGTCTGCCTCTCCCACCAGCCCGGCAAGATAAACCTCTGCTCCGGCCTTCGCAAGAGCCACAGCCTGATTGAAGCCCTTCCCTCCGCAGGCGGATTCCATAGTCTGCGATGCAATGGTTTCTCCAGGCATCACAATATGATCAAGAAAATAGTTATCATCATAATTCAAAGAACCCATTACCAGAAACGCCATACCTAACACTCCTTTAAACTTTCAGCTCGATTTCTGCTTCCTTACAGATTTCCTCAATTTCTTTCATTGTATCTGCTGTCTCTTTCTCCAGCAGATCCTGTTGAGGTGCTCTCATTCCTCCTACCGGCAAACCTCTGAGTGCAAGAGCCTGCTTAAACCAGGACATATTTGCCCCACAGCGCAGCAGATTGCAAAGCTTAATACATACCTTCTGCCATTTCTGCATGGCAGGAATATCCTTATGCTTCCAGGCCTCATATACAGCAACAAAAGGCTCTGGAAAAACACCTGCCACACCGGACACCGTACCGTCACAGCCCATCAACAACAGTTCTGCAAACATTTTATCACACCCGTGAAGCACTGAAAAGTTCGGAATTTCAAGGTATTCCAAGGTTCTCATCATGTCCGGATAACTATATTTAATTCCAATAACATTTTCGCAATTTTCTGTAATCTGCTCTGCTGTTGTTTTTTTCAGATCATTACCGGAACACTGTGGGATATTGTATAGATAAATTGGAAATTCTGCAGGAACCAGAGAAGAAATTTTCTCATAATAAGCTGTCATCTCTTTATCTGTTACTCCAAGGAACATTGGCGTTACCACGCCAACACCGTCTGCCCCTGCTTCATATGCATGTTTAACCAGATTTTCTGTCTCTTTCTGTGTCATTGCACCACAATGGATAAATACATTAGCTCTTCCTGATGCTACACGAATCACTGTTTCGGCAACCGTTTTTCGCTCTTCCTCTGAAAGATGCACCATCTCTCCGGTTGTTCCGCAGGGATACAAGCAATTAACTCCTCTGCTAATCAACATCTCTGTCAGTTTATCCAAAGCTTTGACATCTACATTTCCTTCCTCCGTAAACGGAGTAATCATCGCCACTGTTACACCGTAAAGTTTTTTCATATTCTGCTCCTTTTTTACTCTGGTAATAAAACATCCTGTTCTTTTAAAAGACTTCTCACTGCTTTAGCATCTGTCGCTCTGAAATCTTTTTTCTCACGGATGGATTCTGCTGCCGCTGCTCCTGCCGCCTGTCCTACCAGGCCGCAGGACGCAATGTAATGAATTTTTCTGCAGGCAGGTTTTCCAGTAACAAGAATATGCTCCAACCCTTTGGGAATCATCGCTGCCAGTGGCACATACCAGCCATCCGCATTCTGACCACTCATGGGATGACCCAGAATTTTTACGATCCAGTCCTCTCGTTCCGTCTTCCCTTCCTTGATTTCCTCAGGTATAATATCATACTCCGTAAATCCGGAAGGTTCCCAGGTCTGATGATATGCTTTTGATACATTTGCATAAGTATCCAGAAGCTGTGCTTTTTCAAATCCAGGAATATAATGGGTAAAAAATTTATGTACCAGCCATTGCTGCTGTCTTACCGTATTAATCGCTTTCGCATATTCCTTTGGGTCAGCCACATTAGTATTATGCAAAGTATCATCAATAGCCCAGTAGGCTCCCACACCATCTTTTTCATAAAAGAACATCAGTACATCACACATTCTCTCAATCAGCTTATAACGAGGATCATCTTTTACCGCCTGCTGCAAAGCCTTTGTAAATCCATGGATAGCAAGCGGAGCTCCTGCTTTTACCAGCTGTTCCATTTCCTCCGGATCCGGTTTTTTTCCTACCATGGGTCGCAAAAACCATTTATCGTCCGGGTTTTTACGGATATAATCGATGACCTTTTCGATATCAATTTCTCCGACTCTTGGCAATGTTCCCACATACGCCTTTGGCCAACTGAATTTTTTCCCTGCCAGAGCACAGACAGAAGCCCCCTGGGTAGTATCCACAATCCGTTTTGCGAATACGGCGAATTTATCAAATTCTCCCTGCAGGATTACGCCCTGCACGGTATTCCCTTCCATAATTACATCTATGGCCGGCATTCCAAGATAGACAGCAACTCCTACTTCCTCCAGCATCCTTGAAGCTGTATAGCGATAGGCATTGGGATTTACAAACTGATCATTAAAGGGATTCATAAAGGTTCCTGTGTTGATATATGGAATATATTCATCCAGGTTAATAGCATGGAGCGCTTGATCAATTCCCTGTTTTTCCATAACATCCAAATCAATATTTTCAAAAAGCGGATCTGAACCACCCTCTTTTACTGTTTCCTGCAAAATTTTCCAGGGATAACCTTTTACAACCAGTTTTCCGTTCCGATTTACAAAACCATCCAGACCCCAGGTATCAATTTCTGCTGCCTGTCCCCCAAGAACAGCATTTTTTTCTGCTAATACAACATGATATCCTGCAACGGCTGCAGAAAGGGCAGCACAAATGCCACCCAATCCTGCTCCAATCACCAGGACATCCGTTTCTTCCAAAATCTGTATTGTTCTTCCGGCTTTATCCTGATATGATTTCATTATTTGTTTTCCTCCGCAAAACGCTGCTCTGCCTGATTTGCAATGTCAACTCTTTCCTGTGCACCCTTATCAATAAGCTCCTGTACAAAAGCATCCCAGTCATCAAAGGATCTCTCGCCGCTGACAAATTTATTGATTTCTGTCTTGCTGTAATCCAGATAACTCTGGTTGATCTCTGTGATTCTTGCAGACTCATCGGCAGTATACGGCGGCTCAATGGGCTGCTGGATTACATCATCCATATGATCAGCATAAACTTTATGGATATTTTCTCTTGTCCAAGACTCTTCGCTGGTGGTCTTGAAAGCTGCATCATAATTGGAATACCAGGACATATCCAGGAACAGGTCACCGATACCAATTTCAGAACCTGCCTCATAGGTAGGATCACCGGTTCTGGATTTGTATTCTTCTATAATGCTGTCTAAGAACTGCGGTTTTCCATCTACCATTTCCCAATGAACACCTTCTATACCATAGTTCATCAGATATCCGCCTTCTTCACTGTACAGCCAGTCTACAAATTTCATAACAATTTCTTTGTTTTCTGTGTCCGTATTGATTCCCCACACATTGTAGTAGTTATTGGAATGACCATAATTTACAGTCTCACCTTCGTCATTTGCAAGGAACATAATCGGCTCCAGTTTTGCATCCGGATCTGTCTCTCGCAGAGTCTTGTTCAGAGTATCCAGGAATACCGGGTTATCATAGTAGAAAAGATATTTTCCTGTTCCCAATCCAGATTTCCAGTCATCCGCAGAGACAATCAGATACTCGTTATCCAGAATACCTTCCTCATATAATTTGTGGATATATTCCAGTGCTTCTTTATAAGAATCTTCCAGACAGCCCATATGCCATACGCCGTCTGTATCCTGATACAGTCCGTAATCTCCACCCAGACCTTTAATCGGGCTCATATAATTGAACAATACACGGTCATCGCCTCGGGCTCCATATGCAATAGAATCCGGATATGCTTTGGAAAGAGCACTCAGTACACTATAGAGTTCATCCCAGGTTGTAGGTACTTCCAGTCCTTGCTCTTCCAGGAGATCTGTACGAATACACGGCACAGAACCCTGTTCCCAGTTTTCATCTCTTCTGATCTGTGCCAGAGTGTAAATTCCACCGTCTACCTTATATCTGGAAAGTTCCGGAATATTTTTATAATCTTCCTGAATATGCGGTGCATACTGATCAATCAAATCTGTTAATTCCAGAAGACTCCCTGTTCCGATTATGTCATTGACATTTCCCCAGATGGAAAACAGATCCGGCAGCTGATTTGCAGCCAGTAAGGTATTCATTTTCGTATCGTAATCAGAATAGGTAGACACCTGAAGATCAATTCCCAGATTCTCCCTTATCCACTGAACGGTTGCACAATCCGGATTATAAGGCTGCAGACTGCTCTCTGGTCTGGCATAAGTGATCGTTACCATTTCATCTGATAACCAGGTATCTTTTTTCTCCGGCTCAGAAGCGGATACTGTGCAGGCTAAACCTCCAAGCATAGATAATGCCAGTGTAAATGCCATAGTCTGTTTCATCATTTCTTTTCTCTTCATTATAAATCCTCCTTTTATTTTCGTTATATTTGAAGGCTCATCCTTTCACAGAGCCAACCATAACCCCTTTTTCAAAATACTTAAATACAAATGGATAACAGATGATCAGCGGCAAAGTAGTCACTGCAGTTACTGCATATTTAATAGACTTCGTATCAATCGGTACCGCAAGACTTCCCTCTGACGATGCCATATAAGCCATTTCTGTTGTAGAACCATCAATTACAATAGTTCGCAGTACCAACTGTAGCGGATAAAGCATTTTATCATTCAGGAACATTAAGCCATTGTAGAAACTGTTCCAGTTCGCTACCCCATAAAATAAAAGCATTGTCGCAATGATTGGTTTAGAGAGCGGAATGATAATTTTTCGGAAAATCACCCAATCATTTGCTCCGTCAATATACGCGGATTCTGTAAGTTCCCATGATATGGAAGTGAAAAACGTTCTCATAACAATTACATTATAAACGCTGATACTTGATGGAAGCAGAATTGCCCAGATCGTATTATAAATATGCAGATCTGTAATCGTCAGGAATAATGGAATAATTCCTCCGCTGAAAAACATTGTGAATAAGATAAAAGCTGTAAATACTTTTTTTCCGTAGAAGTCCTTTCTGGATAACGGATATGCACACAAAGCAGTCAAGGTTACAGATAGCAGCGTACCTGCCACCGTGTAAAAAACACTATTAAAAAACGCTCTGACAATGGTTGAATTCTGAAATACCAGAGAATACGCATACGTCGTAAATCCTTTAGGATACCAGATTACTTCATTTGCTCCCACATAAGCTCCTCCACTGACCGAATTGATATAAATATAATACAGCGGATAAACTGCTATGAAGGTAATGACCAGCATGATAATTCCCAGAACAATGTCAAAAATCTTTACTTTCTTTCTCATTCCAATCCCCCTCACAGTTAAAACAGGCTTGTATCACTTAATTTAGAGGATACCTTATTGGTAATACCCAGGAAAAACAGACTGATGACTGATTCTACTAAACCAACCGCTGTCGCATAGCTGTACTGCATTCCCTGAAGTCCTCTTCGATACACAAAAGTTGAGATTACATCTGAAGTATTATAAGTATTAGAATTCTGCATCAGGAGCACTTTGTCAAAGGAAACCGTCATGATACTTCCCATTCTTAAAATAAACATGATTGTGATCGTTCCTGCGATGCAGGGCAGTGTGATATGTAAAAGCTTCATAAGCCTTCCTCCACCATCGATCTCACAGGCTTCATATAACTGCATATCCACGCCTGAGATTGCCGCCAGATAAATAATTGCACTCCAACCCATCTCCTGCCAAATATCAGAAATCACATATAGTGGACGAAACCAGGCAGAATCCAACATATAAGATTTTGCAGTTCCACCCAGATTCACAACAATCTGGTTCACTAAACCATCTTTTGAGACTAATGTCATCATCAGGGAAACTGCCACTACAACAGACACAAAATGAGGAAAACAGCAGACTCTTTGAACCAGACCTTTCAGTTTACCCCAACGGATTTCATTCACCAGCAGTGCAAACAAAATTGGCACAGGAAAACAAATAAGTATCTGCCAAAAACTTAGCATAATCGTATTTTTAAACGCTGTCCAGAAATCCGGGTCTGACCAGAACTGTTTGAAATATTTCAGCCCTGCCCACTGACTTCCCAAAATGCCTTCTCGCACTTTAAAATTTTTAAAGGCAATCAAAATACCATACATGGGCTTGTATTTAAACAGTACAAAATACACAACTGGGAAAAACATCATTGCATACAAGTATCTGTTTTTATATAAAAGCTTTTTTCGGTTCTTTTTCTTTGTCATACCCTTTTCTCCTCCTTTGTTTTTCTATCATCAGTATAGTGAAAACAAACGATGAATAATATATAATTTCCTGCGTTTTTATGTATATTTTCCGTGTTTTGTAATAACTCACAATTTATTCTTCATTTTCCTCTTGATTCAAAGCACTTTTAATAGTACCATAAACTTATTCTTTTTAAAGGAGTGAAGCGTATGAGCCTTTTCTATTTAAGATTTCGCAAGTGGTTTTCCAATCTGTCACTACATTACAAAATCCAGTTGATTTCTTTCTCCTGCCTGCTTCTGCTCACAGGCACTTCCATCTTGATCACTAACACCATTACCGAAAAATATAACAAGCTGATTCTGAATTCACTATCAGCTCCTCTTTCTTATATTAATGATGATTTTACCAAACAGCTGGAGGCTCTGCAGGAACTGTCTTATACCATTCTGGCTGATCCCACTCTGCAACAACAGCTTATCAAAACTGACCTGGCTACTGGTTCTACAGAAACAGCTCAACTCTATACCCAAGTCAAAAGCCGCCTGCATTCCTATTATCTGGAACATGAAAAAGACTATATTTCTTATATCAGTCTTTATACTTCCCAGTACGAATGCCACACCAGTGCTTCCAAAGCCCGTCTTGTTTCCCAGGAAAAAATAGCTGAGATTCTGGAGGCTGCCCACCTTTCTAAAGGAAAAGCTGTGTGGATCACTGACGCTACCACTTCTCAGAGCTTAATCCTGGCCCGCGAAATCCGTCAGTACACAAATCTCTCCTTGAAGCCTCTTGGAACCATGATTATTTGTATCGATCTCAATGAAATGATCAACGGCTGCCCCATGTTTTCTCAATATGAGTCGTTTGCTTATCAAATTATGGATCGCACAGGTCAAATGATTTATGATTCTCTCAATACACCTCTGGAAAAAGACGTCGATGTAAAAATACGCGAAATGGATAGAGATGGGAATTATCAGTTGATAAAACAAAACGGTCACTGGTACCTCTCTACCTCTGGAGAACTTTTTTCTGAAGGCTGGAATTATAACTGTCTTGTCTCCTATGACAGTATACAAAACACCATCAGTAAATGGCGTTTTGTGACTGCATTACTTCTACTGATCAGCTGTATGATAATCGGTTTTGCCTCTCGCTATATCATCCAGTCTCTGACCAGACATTTTAATATTTTAATTGATAAGATGCAGCGTTTTGCGAGCTCCCCTGAAACGGTTTCCAATTTTACACCTGATTCAAAATATGATTATTCAGAAAGGAAGGATGAGATTGGAATGCTGCACCGACAGTTTGATAAAATGGCTGCACAGATTTCTTCTTTGGTAAAAGAAAACTACACGAAGGAACTTCTGGTAAAAGAAGCACAGCTAAAAGCTCTGGAAATGCAGATCAATCCTCACTTTCTTTATAACACACTGGAGTCTATCAACTGGCGGGCCAAAGTCATCAAAGCAACTGTTATCTCTCAGATGGTTGAATCTCTTGGCAATCTTTTCCGGGCTATCCTGAGTCATAACGGTCAGAATTTCACCATAGAAGAAGAACTTGCACTGGTAAATGACTATTTGACCATTCAAAAATGCCGTTTTGGTTCACGACTTATCTGTTCTATAAATGCGGACCCAGCGCTTTCCGGAATCTGTGTTCCCAAACTTAGTATCCAACCTCTGGTTGAAAATGCTATTTCGCATGCAATGGAAAGTATTTGTGAAGAATGTGTCATTAATATTTTAGTCCAGAAGAAAGGAACTTATCTCCAAATCCTTGTCCAAAACACAGGATCTGTTTTTGAAGACCATCTGTTGGATAAACTTCAAGACGGTACCATTACTCCAAAAGGTTTTGGCATTGGACTTCTTAATATTGATAAACGTTTCCGTCTTATGTTTGGTGAAAATTACAGTTTTACACTATATAATAAAAATGGCATGGCAACTGCCTGTATTCAGTTTCCATTGCCATCTTAAGCATTACATTTTAGTATTGGAGGAATCTGAAATGTTAAAATTAATTTTGGCTGATGATGAAGAAATGATTCGAGAATCTATTCGTGCATTAATTGATTGGGATTCTATAGGTGTCGAAGTTGTTGCTTCCTGTAAAAATGGTCCGGAAACTTTGCAGGCAATTCTCACACTCCATCCTGATATTGTTATGACGGATATTAAGATGCCCGGAATGTCCGGTCTTGACCTGATTGCAGAAGTTTATAATCGTAAAGAGCTGATGACTGAATTTATTCTACTTTCCGGATATGCTGATTTTGAATATGCTAAACAAGCTATCACCTACAGAGTTTCAAACTATCTTCTCAAGCCCTGCAATGAGAACCAGATTATAGAAGCTGTAAAAAAAGCTTCTGTGGAGATACGAAAGAGAAAAAAGATAAAAGAACTTATACCGGATACTGCTCTTACGGATGCTCCCCGTTACCAATACAAAGATTATATCAATCAGACTTTAGATTACATTGATACACATTTTTCTGATCCGGAATTGTCTTTGAAAAAAATTGCCTCTGATGTTTTGTTTATGAATGTGGATTACTTAAGCCGTGAATTTTTACGACAGACTGGGCAAAAATTTACAGACTACCTCACCAAACTGCGTATCACAAAAGCAAAAGCCCTTCTGAAAAATGCTTCCTATGAAAAAATCTATGTGGTTGCAGAGCAAGTTGGCTTTTCCAATAATCCTCAGTATTTTGTTCAGCTTTTTAAAGCAGCTACTGGGCAGACACCAAAAGCCTGGGCAAAAATGCAGCAGATCTCCGAAAAAGAAACATAATTGCCTCTCTTTTTCAAATGTGATATGCTTTACTCAAAACTTTGATATTTCAGAAAGTGAGGTTTTCCTCTATGAAAACAATTCAAATAAGAAACATCACCATCGGCGAGGGCCGTCCAAAGATCTGTGTTCCTGTCGTGGGACAGACGGAAGAAGACATTCTCCGGGAGGCTGCCGGGCTTGCTTCTCTTCCTGTCGATGTTGTGGAATGGCGGGCTGACTGGTTTCAGGATGTTTTCGATACTGAAAAAGTCCTGCACACGACAAAAGTTCTGCGTTCTGCTCTCGGTGAGCTTCCGCTTCTTTTTACCTTCCGCACCGCAAAGGAAGGCGGCGAAAAAGAAATTTCCGCTGAAGCTTACAGAAAACTGAATCTCACGCTGGCAGCCAGTGGTTTCGTGGATCTTATCGATGTGGAACTCTTCTCCGGAGACGAGCTGGTAAAAGAACTCATCCGGGAGGCACACAGCCATGGAGTAAAAGTCATTGCTTCCAATCATGACTTCCACAAAACACCCTCCAAAGAAGAACTCATCCATCGTCTGCGTCTGATGCAGGATTTTGATGCCGACCTCCCGAAAATTGCCGTCATGCCAACCTGCCGCCAGGACGTTCTCACGCTCCTGAGTGCCACTCTGGAAATGGCAGAATCCTACGCAGACCGCCCCATTATTACTATGTCTATGTCAGGAACCGGTGTGATCAGCCGTCTTACCGGAGAATTTTTTGGTTCTGCTCTGACCTTCGGAGCTGCTGCAAAAGCCTCTGCTCCCGGTCAGATTCCTGTATCTGAGCTGGAGACCGTTCTCTCTGTGATCCATAAGAGCTGCTGAGCAACTCGGAATCCGGAAAAGTCCTATGTTTCACGTGAAACATAGGACTCTCTTTTTGTGAAACGCCGCACAATGTTTCACGTGAAACATGCTTGCCACGTTGTCAAACTATCTTTTTTCGGACCAGGCGATCACCTTTCTCACCAGTTCTTCACAGATTTCTTTTTTATTCTTTCCATCTGTCTCAATGATGATGTCTGCCGCCGCTTCATATTTTTCACGACGTTTTTCCATAAGTTCTGCGATAAATTCTACACTCTTATTTTTCTCCAGCAAAGGTCTGTCATGATTGTCCTTCGTTCTTTGAAGAATGGTTTCCGGACAAGCTGTCAACAGGACGGTACAGCCGCTTTTCTTCATCTCTGCCACATTGCATTCCCGCATAGCCACTCCACCGCCACAGGAAACCACGACTCTGGAACAGGATCCCACCTCTTTGAGAAGCTTTGTTTCCAGTTCCCGGAAATAAGCCTCACCATGAACCTCAAAGATATCTGAAATACTCATGCCTTCCCGCTTTGCAATGATCTGATCCATCTCTATTACTTCCATGGATAATTCCCGATTCAAAAAATCTGCCACTGTGGATTTTCCACAGCCCATGAAACCAATAAGAAAAATATTCTGATCCAGCAGCTTTTCCGCCTGAATCTTCTTCGCTCCCTTATAAATGCTGAAAAACACATCTTCTACTTCCTGCTTATGCGGCTTTCCCATTGTCTCACTTTTCAGCCATTTCTGAATTCCCATCTCCTGTTCTCTCTGAAAAAACGGAAGACCATGTTCTTTCTTATATAAAGTGATCTCTTCTATCCCCTTGTTTCTCTCAAGAAGTGCCTCCAGAATTGCAGCATCACACTGACGGATCTCATTTTTTAATCTTTCCAGTTCGTTCATGTTTTTTTCCTCTCTGATGTCGCCTTACTTGAAACCTATTTTATCACATATCACCTCAAAATAACAATTATTTCATTTACAGAATGCACTTCCTGCACAATTAGGAAAAGTCCCCTGCCGGCACCCTATCAGGTGCCCGGCAAGGGACTTAACTGATTCATCTTACCATTGTCCGGAAATTTCCATGCGGCAATGGATAAACTTTATCTCCTGCTGCTGATTTTCAGCGAACAATCCATTATATGGTTTCTGCGATTACTCCAGGATCATCATAGAATACGGAGCAAGTGTCAGTGTCTGGCCATCAAAGCTGCTTGTCTCGTCTGTTGCAGACTGGTATACTGTCTTTGTAAATTCGCCGTAATTCGGATCTGCAGCGATTTCCTGTGTCTGCTCTTTTCCTGTCAGGTTAATGACTACCAGTACGCGCTGATCTTCTGTCATACGAACGTAAGAAATCAGTTCCTGTGTATCCATATCGTATTCATCAATGTCACCGTTCATCAGCGCCGGAATATCTTTTCTTGTCTTTATTACTTCTTTATAATGTGCCAGCATTGATTCCGGATCATCTTGCTGAGCTTCTACCGATGCTTTTCCGCCCAAGCTGTAACGTACCGTATCATAGTTTGCCAGACCGTCTTTCGGCATTCCACCTTCAAAAGGATTCTCAAACCATGCCATACATTCACGGATACTGGAATCCGGTTTCGCACCGTTCATTCCGATCTCTTCTCCATAATAGAGGAAGGGTTTGCCCGGAAGTGTCAGCAGAAGATCTGCCGCTACCTTCGCATGGCTCTCTGCTTTTTCTGCATCGTCTCTCGGAACCTGATTTCCATTTGCATCCAGCTGAACAGATGCGGTCAGAATATCATCCGTAGTCTCATCAAATTTATATCTCAGAAGGCTGATCAGACGGTTCTGGTCATGGTTGGTAATGAACGGGCAGTCAATGAATTCGTAATTGGAACCTTCGCCCAGTTTATTATAATAGCTGATCAGACCCTTTACGATGTCAAGATCATTCGTATCGCTCAAACGGTTGGTCTCTGATGCCTGTTCCGGATCATAAGCAGTTGTTTCATTGGAAACTGCCTCATAGATTTTTCCGGAAAGATTGAAATCAAATACGCTATGCAGTCCACCATCTGTAAGGAACGGAACGACATTGTCCACATTTTTCTCCCAAACTTCTCCTACCAGATAAACATCCGGATGTTCTGCTTCCAGAGATGCACGGAAATCTTTCCAGTAGTCCATATTTTTCTCAAAAATATAGTCGGAATAAATGTTGGAATAATAATCGCCGTAAATATGACGTGCTGCATCCAGTCGGAAACCATCTACTCCGGCATCCAGCCAGAAATCAGCTACATCTTTCATTTCCTGTCGAAGTGCCTCACTCTCATAATTCAGATCAGGCATTCCTGATGAGAAAATACCAATATAGTCATAACCTGAAACAACACTGGCATCTTCCGGGAGTGCTCCCCACTTCTTCATTTGTTCTGCGGTTTCATCTGTGTTTCTCCATACCGTGTTTTCCGGTCCGGTTGTTCCATTATCATAGAGAGGATACTCTGGTTCATAGCCATCCATACTTCCGTGTTCCTTTAAATAAGCCTCTTCCTCCTGATGGATTTCATCCGCGGTTTTTTCTACAAAGTTGGAATCTGCCGGAACGAATGTGAAATAGTCCCAATATGGGTTGGCGCTGCCATCCTCAAGGGTCGGTCCTTTGAGTGCTTCCTGGAACCAGACATTGGACCAGCTGCAGTGGTTTACTACCAGATCCATGATAACTTCAATACCATATTCATGGCAGGTTGCCAGCATGCTCTGAAAATCTTCCATGGTTCCATAATCACTGTTTACTTCATAATAGTTCCGCACATCATATCCATGCTGACTTCCTGAATCCGTGATCGGCATCAGCCAGATTCCCGTAATTCCAAGATCTGCCAGATACGGGATCTGCTCTTCTATTCCCTTGAAATCACCGATATGATCTCCATTGGAATCCCGGAATGCACGTACAAAGATTTCATAATATACGTCGCCTTCCTGTTCATCAATTACTCCGTCTTTTGCCGTGAATGCCGGTGATTCTCCTGCAAATACAACCGTCTGGCCGCCAAATGTCATGATCGCAGCAAGTCCAGCAGACAAAAGTCGTTTTTCCCACTTCCTTTTTTTGCACATATTCTTTTCCTCCTTATCGAACTTACATAATTGAAACAGGTTTTTCAGTAAGCTTTGTTGAGGGTATTCTATCTGAAAATCGTTCCATTGTCGATGTTGTTTTTTTACACGCCAGATTGCTTTTGTTGGTATATATTGCTATATTTCAGAACGAATATCCGAGGATTTTTGTGCATTATAATCATATCTAAATATTGTGGTACAAAAAAACGACATGGCTGTTATTGATTTAATCCACTTTGCGGGATCCGGAAACCAATTACCGTTTTCGTATATGGTGTACTCTCAATAAAAATCTCTACCTGTTCATGGAAGTACAGCTGCATCCGGCGAAATACATTGATCAGGCCGATTCCCGTTGTCTGGACCTCCTGCGATACACTCTGAGCCACAGTCCGCAGTTCCCTGACCTTTTCCTCTGTCATTCCCGGTCCGTCATCCTCCACATAAATAAGTACACTGTCGCCTTCTTTCTTTATATGGCAGCAAAGTTGAATACCTCTGGCACAGCAATCCACACCATGAGTGACCGTATTTTCCACAAGAGGCTGCAAGATCATAAACGGCACATACAGAGAATGACACTGCGGATCACAGTTCAGCTGATATCGGAAACGACTGCCAAACCGGAGTTCCTGGATGTCCAGATAATTCTTGATCTGCTGCAGTTCCTGTTGGATGGTCACGATTTCTCCCTCCTGATCCAGCACACTGCGCAGATAACGGGCGATTGCTTCCGTGATATGCTGCGTCTGCGAAGCCTTTTCCATATACGCCTGTTTTGCAATCATATTCATGCAGTTAAACAGAAAATGCGGGTTGATCTGATTCTGGAGCGATTTCAGCTCCAGCTGCACATTTCGATACTCCAACTGTAATCTTTTTTCATTTGCCTCTTTCCGCTCCAGTTCTATTTTCTGCTGCTGTTTTAACCGTTCGATCTGCCTCTTTATCGTTTCTACCATATGATAAAAAGAATCCACCAGGACACCCGTTTCATCCTTCTGTGTCCCATACCACCGGGGGAGATCCCATATATTCTGCATCACCAGGTTCGCCATTTCCGTGAGATGCACGATCGGACGCACAATATTGCGGATTCTGAGAAAAGCCAGAACTCCCAGCAAAATGATCACGCTGCAGAACGCGATCAGCATCATGCGCTGGCTCTCTGCCTGCCGCTCTCCGACTTCTTTCATATTCTGTACAGATAAGCGGTCAATGGACTGTTGGGCATAGATGGTGTACTTGTTTAAAAGAGTATTCATATTAAAAAAATCCTGATAGGCCTGCTGTGCCTCCTGCGTTTCTCCGCTTTTTGTCTTATCCATGATCAGCATTCCCTGCTCGGAAAGATTCTCGGACAGATAGACCAGATTTTCTACATAGGGATCCGGAAATGCTTCATAAATTTCTCCGGCACTCTGCATCAGTTCTTCGCTGCTTTTTGTATACTCTTCTTCGCATTTTGGGTTATCCGGCATATTGGAATACTGCTGCAAGGCCGAACTGTACTCTGTCAGAGCGTTTGTATACCGGGACATCAGATGATTTTTCTCGATCAATGTCGTATATTCTCTGTTTATCACACCAGCCTGATAATAATTTCCAAAGGAAAAGATCAGAGATGTCAGAATGATCATGCTTACCAGCAAGGTCAGCTTTGCCTGTAAAGTATGGAATTTTTTACCTTTCATCTTCTATTCTCCTTCGATACTCATTCACGGTAAGTCCCGTTGTTTTTCGGAAGAGAGCACAAAAATATGTTTTGCTGGTATAGCCGCACTTCTCCGTCAGTTCACGAATCGTAATCTCATGTTCTTCCGCAATCAGTTCCTTCGCGTGGTTCATTCTGAATTCCGTCAGGAGTGACACAAAATTTTTTCCCGTTTTATTTTTGAAGATACGGCTGAAATATGTCTGCGTCATGCCCATCCGCTGCGCGATTTCCGCCTGTGACAGATCTGATGCGTATTCTGTTCTCATGATCTCAAGGATCTGCTCCATGGATGCATCTGTGCTTTCCTCCTCCGTCGTCCGACAGTCCTCAAAAATCTGATGGATCATTTCCTGCTGTTCCTTCAGATCCTCTATAAATCCTCCACGGCTGATTTTTTCCATTACAAACGAGAGATCCTGACGGTCAGAAAACGTAACAAGCGCATCAAATAAAATGCGAAGATATTCCCAGAATTTCTGCGGTTCACTCTGCGCATAATCACGCAATTCTGAGAGAAGCATATTTTCCAGATACCGGATCCGGTTGTCCTGCAAAAAGCGGATCATCTTCTGCATATGAAAGACATAACGGTCTCTTGAAAACGCTCTCGGACACTGTTCCATCTGCGTATAGCAGATGAAATCCCGGCTGATCACGGGCAGCAGCGACAGATCTTCCGGAATCCGGACTCCTGAAGCTTTCATCTGACCCAACGAGGCTGATACCGGACTGACGTAACAAGGCTGTTTCTGTCCGGCCAGCTGCTTCAGCGACCAGATCGCACACCGCAGCATGGTATACAGTAAAAACTGTTCTCTTTTCTTCTGTGGCTGAACAAAAAGAAGAAGTTTATCAGCCTCCAGCCTCACGAACACAAAAAATTCCTGTTGAAAAATCTGGCAGATGGAGGAATAGATTTCCAATGCTTCTTTCTCATCCATCCCTTCAGGCATACTCCATGCCTGAGCGATCCAGCACGCCTGCCACTGTCCGTTCTCCGGAAATCCAATCTCTTTCAACCGGGGAAATACCTGTTCATTCCCATCCATCATCCATTGCAATAAACCTCGATCCGCCTCATATCTGGTCTGGATCATATGCTTTTCCAGATTCTGCTCTTTTTCCTTCCGTTTTTCATTCTTTTCAAGTATCAAAATGCATCGGTCCAGTACGGAAAGTATCTGCGCCTCCCCTGTCGGTTTCAGCAGATAATCCACTACATCGAGCTTGATCGCCAGATACGCATACTGAAATATGGAATACGATGTGCTGATGATGATCAGCCCTTCATATCCTTCCTGCCGCAGTTCCTGACACAGTTCCAGACCAGTTCGCTCAGGGATCTGAATATCTACGATCAGAATATCCGGCTGGTATTGTTTTGCCATCTCCAGTGCACTATTTCCATCTCCGGCTTCAAAAACGACTTGCAGAACTGGTCTGTTTTCTTTTATGATCATTCGGAGAGCCTGACGTTCGATCACCTCATCCTCCACAATCCCTACCGTATAATATTTATTCATCTGCACGTTTCTCCCTCTCTGGAAGCGGAAGATCTTTCTGGCTGATAACAGAGCAGTCTATATAAACAGCATCTTCCTCCGGTACTTCTCCCTTTGCCAGACACGCGGCAATCTCTGCGCTTTTATGGCCGATCTCATAACTCTGCTGTACCACGATCGCATCCACAGCCCCTTCTTCCAGAAGCTCCACCATCTTCTCAGACCGATCGAATGTAATGAGATGAACCTTCTTTTCCAGCTGTTTTTGTTTCAGAATCTGCGCATACAGCGTGGTTTCCGATTCCATCAGTCCGAAAATCGCCTGTATGTCTGAATTTTCCATAAGTAATTCTTCAAGACTGAAGTTTGACATTCGCTCGGAATACCATGGCGTCTCTGAAAATTTGATCTCTACATCCGGCCATTTCTGATTCAGAGCCTCACAGATTCCATGAAAGCGCTCGGAGACAGCAGCGACATCTTCATTGTCCTGAAGCACAACCGCTCCGCCGTCAATCCCGTACAGCTGATCCAGCGTCTCTACCGCCAGATATCCCGCCTGTCTGTTATCTGTTCCCACATAGACGTCACGCAGTTCCTTCCCTGCATCCGAATCTACCAGAATGATCTTCATTCCTTTCTCCCGCGCTTTCTCTACTACTTCCGTGTTGGGAAGATTTCCGTCTGCGATGATCACATCCGCTCCGGACATCAGTACCAGATTCCACGCATCTTCTGCATTCCATGTCATTGCATCCTGATCTTGCAGGGAAATATCAATATCGAAAAAAGAAAGCCCTTCTTCCTGACAGCCATCCTCAATTCCCTGCAGTATTTCCTGCCAGTAGGTTGATTTTGATGAAAGGATCCCTGCAATCCGCGGTGTGGCTGCTTCCGCTTTCAAAGCGCCCGTGATCGGCAGAACACTGCAAAGCACACTGCTTACTACTGCTATGAGTTCCCATTTCCTCGATCTCTTCATCGTACGATTTCATCCTCCCTTCCTGTTTCATTGAAAGCTTTGCTGCCTGTTCCTGGACACCATCGCTTCGTACATGTCACTCCATCAAAGTTCCCTATAATATCTTTCAAACAGCTCCAGATATCTTTTTTCTACCACCTCAAAGGGAAGTACTTCATAAGAAAAGTGCGTTTTCATGATTGGAGGTGCTTCTTCAGAGACTCCTCTCAGAAGAATTTTCAAATCATAATAGAGCATATCGTCATCGATTTCTTTGACTTTTTTCTCCTCTTCTTCGTCCAGTCTGCTTCCCAGATATTTCGTGTATACAATGTCCAATAAAGTCTTTTCATGGGAAATATAGTCGGAAAGATGCTGTTTAAAAGGCCTTGGCACGTCTGACATATAGGCCTCACTGGCATCATGGAGCAGACAGGCAAGTGCGATCCTGCTTCCATATCCTCTTGCTTCCGCTTCTAATGCACAATGTATACAATGCTGTCCTACCGAAAAAAATGTCTTTACATGACCATTTCCACGACAGATCAGCGAAAGGGCATGTGCCACGTCTGTGATCTCAATTTTATCTGCTTCCGGGTCCAGTGGAAAGAAATGTATCCCTCCGTATGTTGTGATCCAGTCTGCCAATTCTCTTCTCCCTTCCTGAAAAACATATTTTCGTACGGGAAGCTGTTTTCCCTAACCTTCCCGTACGAAATCATGTCCTTTTATCCTGCCATTCTACTTCAGATCTTCTTCGATGCTCTTCCAGATATAATCTGCAGCAAAGGCAGAACCTTCCGCTGATGCATGCGCTCCATCTTCATAATACATCTCTGTTTCTGGATGGGCCTCACGGTAAGCCCACCAGTTTTCACCTACAGGTGCCAGAAGAGCGCCGATCTCTTCCGCAATCTGTTTGTTGGCTGCTGTCATACGAGGCTGAACCTCTTTTTCTTCTTTCCTCGCCCAGGTCATGTAGATCACCGGTTTACTTTTGGCCTCCCGGATCCATTGATTTAACGTGCGGACCGCTCCGAAAAACTTTTCTTCCGGACCGAAGGGATGGGAAAATTCCTGAAGCACGACATAATCATAATGTCCGTACAGAATGTTAAAACGGACATCCGGTTCCTGTACATGCTGTTCCAGATACCAGCCGCCATGAGCGATCATCGTCACTTCACAGTCAAAACCTGCTTTTCTGGCTTTTTCTGCCACCATAGCCGGCATATCATTAAAATAGGTATGGCTGTTTCCAATAAATAAAATTCTAAGTGTTCTTTTCTCTTCCATCTGTCTTACCTCTCTTTCCTGACAACTCCCGCCCGGCAGGCACAGGCGGCATCAGATCTTTTTCTCCAACGGATATCTGCGGATCGCTCTGCTGCAAAGCAGCTCACACAATCCCATAAATGTCAATATCTGTATCAATAACCACAAGAGCCGAATCGCAATTTTTCAAAACGCGCTCTATAATAAACACTCGGCAAAGTCCTTTTTCTGTTTCTGCTGCGTAAAGCGGACATTCGCAATCCGCTTCGCTACTTGCTCATGAACGCAGTCGCTTCGCGATCTGTCAGTGGGAGCTTTCAACTCCCACTGACATAAGCATCCCCCCCTCACCCGCCGCTTAGTACTCCGCGCACTTGAAACGGGGGAATGCTTATCTGCGTTCAAAAACAGGCACCGCCCGGCGCTTAGATAAGAGCTGCCAAGTGCAGCCAGAAAGTACAGCAGAATCCACATGGGCTGCGGCACACAGGTTCCGAAAGGTAAATATCCACCGGTCACCCCGGCACACAGATACAATACGACTGCTGCATGTGAAAAAGCGTAGAGCGTGCCCAGCACCGGAAACAGACAGGCAAATATCTCCCTCAAAAGATTTCCGGTACCGGTAATACGCGCCCGGATCTGCTCATTGTGCTGCTCCATGTTCTGCCCCTCCTTATTGTTCTGCGCTTTGCTATCCGGACGTTCTGCTTTGCCGAACTGCCGATGCAAAAAGGGATATTCCTTCTTCGGAATATCCCTTAGTATGTACAGCCATTCACTATCCTATTCTTTTTTTGTCAGAAGATTTAAAATATGATCCCTTTGCCGCTCGATATGCGTGATCGTCACATCCAGAGCCTTTTCTGCGTCCCGCGCGCAAAGCGCATTCAGAATCTCCTCATGCTCACGTACGAGTACGCTATGTGACTGCCGATCCTTTAAATACTCCATCCTATACCGGTACATCTGTTCCCGCAGATTATTCAGAATCTGTACGAGACGGCTGTTGCCGGTCGCCGCATAGATCGCATCGTGGAACTCCATATCTGCCTGTGCGCAAGCCGCCACATCATCTCCATAAAGTGACTTGCGAAATATCTCCTCCCTCTGCCGCATTGCGTTGAGCTGCTCCTCTGTGATTTTCCTGCACGCAAGCTTCACTGCCAGCTCCTCAAGTGCCATCCGTACCTCCAGTACGTCCTCCAGATCCGTCACCGTAATCTCCGCGACAACTGCTCCTTTTCTCGGAATCATCAGCACAAGTCCTTCCAGCTCCAGCTTCCGGATCGCCTCACGCACCGGTGTCCGGCTGACACCAAGCTTCTGGGCCAGATGAATCTCCATCAGCCGTTCGCCCGGCTTGAGCTCTCCCCTTAAAATAGCCTGCCGCAATGTCTGAAACACAACATCCCGCAACGGCAGATACTCATTCATCTGCAGTTCAAATTGCTCCATATATATGATACCTCCACTTTTGTATCTCATGATGTTGGGGGCAAAAGGTATTTTGACCCCTATGACACACGGATTGCTTTGCATCTCATCAAAGAAGAGCTATACCTCCGCGCGGTTATGGAAAAAACGGGTCAAAAATACTTCTTTTGCAATGCTGCCGCCACGCAGACGGCTATAGGCTGCCTTCGCCTTCGTCCGGTCATCAAACAGTCCGAACACAGTCGGTCCGCTGCCGCTCATCATTGCATTCACCGCACCATAATGCAGCATCGTATCTTTGATTTCCCGAATAACCGGAAAGGCCGGAACTGTCACGGTCTCCAGTACATTTCCCATCAATTCTGCCATTTTGTAAAAGTCACCGTCACGGATCGCTTGAATCTGCCCGTCAATATCCGGATGATACGACAGCTCACCGGCTCTCAAATTACCATAAACAAATTTCGTCGACACATGAACCTTTGGCTTTGCCAGCAATACAAAGCAGTTCGGAGCCTTTGGCAGGACCGTCAGCTGCTCACCGATCCCCTCTGCCAGCGCCGTTCCACGCTGCAGACAATATGGAATATCCGCCCCCAGCTTTACGCCGCGCTGCTGCAGTTCCTCCAGGGAAAGCCCCAGACGAAACAACCGATTCATGCCGACCAGCACTGCCGCCGCATCCGAGCTGCCACCGGCCAACCCTGCTGCCACGGGAATGTGCTTCTGCAGATCCATCGAAACACCACCTTCGATTCCAAACTCATCGATCAGAAGCTGTGCCGCACGGCAGACCAGATTATCTGCACCGGTCGGCAAATACCGCAGGTTCGTCCTCAGCACTATCCCCGGCTCCGCTTTGACTGTCATCCGGATTTTATCATACAGATACACACTCTGCATCACCATACGCAGATCGTGATATCCGTCCTCGCGCTTTCTCAGTACATCCAGCCCGAGATTTACCTTTGCCATCGCCTTTAACGTCAGTTCTTTCATATTCACATTGCACTCCTATGCACTTTGTATACAATTTATCTGTATTTTAACAAGCCGTCTGCCATCTGTCAATCACCGCAGAACAACTATTTTATTTTTATGAAAAATGCGTAACTTCTCATTCTGGCTTCTGTCAGTTTATCACAACCTTTTTCATCAAAATGATCCGGTCTCCTTTTTTCACCTCTTCCCGTGGCAGATTGTTCATCTCCATGATCTGCTGTGGCGTGAGAAAATAGTTTTTCGCGATGTCCCACAGACTGTCATTTTCCTGTACAATATACCCGGTAATTCCGGGAACCGCTGCAAGCATCTCCGGCGGATATTCCTGTTCCTCTACCCCGAGAATACACATTTGCTCCATCGGGCGCACAACGAAGATATCCAGCCCCGCCGTCAGCCGGATTTCGATCTCCTCGCTATCCGCCATCGTCGCCGAGAGTTGCTCCATGGAAGGCAGTACCGTAAAACGGCATTTTTCATCCAGGCCCGGCACCTCTGCAAAATGACCAAACGGAACTGTCCCGTCAATTACCGCAAACGGCGTTGAATCATCCGATGAAATATACAATACCGATACCGGTACGGCTCCCTCGATCCGGATTCCGCCCTCCTCTGCCTTTACCTGATCGATCTTAATGCTTCCCGTCACATGCGCCACCTGCAACACCTGCGGCTTCGCGCCCTGCACCTGGATTTTCCCGGATGCCTTGCATCGGGATGCATTTTTCATCACGAACTGTTCGCAGAGCCGCCTCTCTGTCCCAAGCAAAAGATTCCTGGCAGGTGAATACAAATCCTCCAGAATTTCCGTCTCCTCATTTTCATAAAGCCGAATCTGAAGCTCCAGCATTCCTTCCATATAGAAAATACGGAGCTCTCCGTCTGTATCTTCTTTCACCTGCAATTTTTCCTGTGCCAGCATGACCTCGATATCCGGAATCATCTCTTCCGTACAGTCGCCGCACGCCACATCACCTTCAAATGGAATTACCTGTTCCAGCCACTGTGTCGACGCTCCTTCATCCTCTGCCCGATACAAGACAAAGAAAAACAATTTTCCCTGCACTGCAAGCTTTCCCTCCTGCAGCTGGATTCGCGTACTGCGCAGTTGCACATTTTCCCATAAAAGCTCCCTGATATTCGGTTTATTAGACGGAAGCGGGATCTCCTCCTTCAGACGAAGGATATCCTTTTTCTGAACGGCTAAGGTTATCAGCTCCAGCTTCTTCTTTTTCTGACATACCGGAAGCTCTGTCTGCACTCCTGCCGCTGCACGGATATCATATATCTCATCCACCGACGCATCATATCTCACAATTGCCCGGATCGCAAGCTTTCTGGAATTGATCAGAGAGACGTTCAGATCCTCCGTCTCATAGTGCAGGCGCACATCCTCCCCGGATTCGAGGTCCTCCATCACAATCGTCTCCTCAAATGGCAGCCGTGTTTCCAGACGGTGCAGACGGTGCTCCGCCGTATCATCCTGATAAAGGATCCCTACCTCCATATACCCGTCCGCATACAGTTTTCCGGTCTCCGCCCTAGTATGTTCTATCACGACATGTTCCCGATTCTGAATAATCATCTCCACATCAGGCTTTGCGTCCGGCACATTCAGGTCCTCCTCAAGCACGACCTGCTTCTCTACCTGCTTTGCTCTTCTGCACATATGAATATTTTTCATCAACAGCTCCATAGTCTGCCCTCCCTGCTTTGCACTGCTCACTGAATTTCCACTGCTTTCCCGGTCGCCGCCACCCGCACCACGATATACGGGTACGATGCATCCTTCGGCTGCTTTTCGGCATCTTCTGGTCCGATCAGTCTTGTCGTCAGATACAGCTTCTCCTCATCCTCCGTACAGGCATCCACCGCTATACTGTAGCCCCCGGTTTTCTGTTCTCCATAGCCGCGAATCAAATACAGGTCATTCCCGTCTTCAAACGTCATCCGGATTTCTCTCGCCTCATTTTCCTTTATTGCCTGCCGCAGGGCAGCCGGAATTGTGCGCTCTTCTTCTACTGAAAAAGCTACCGGCACCTGCTCTCCCGCTGTGGAACCCCCCTGACAGCCTGCCAGTAAAAACACCAGCACACCCGACAGCCACCACCTCAGGCGTGGATAGTTTCCGGTTCGTTCTGTCTTTGTCCCCATAATTTCCTTCCAGATTTCCGCTTTCTATTATAGGTATGGGAATCAGCTGTGAAATATGTCTGATTTTTACCAGATATTTCATTTTGTTGTTGTGTTCTTTTTACAAATTGTTTATAATGGTATCTGTGCTGAAAAAAAGAAATATGAAGGAGACTTACAATTATGAATACAAAGCTTGCTCAGACCGAACCGGAGCTTGTAAAAAAAGAAGCTCCGGTTCGTCTCTCCGGAATCCTGCTGCATCCGACATCCTTCCCATCCCCGTATGGAATCGGCGATCTCGGACCTGGTGCTTATGATTTCATTGACTTTCTCGCGGCCTCCGGCCAGCATCTCTGGCAGGTACTCCCGCTTGGACCGACCGGATTTGGCGACTCTCCATATCAGGGCTTTTCTGCCTTTGCCGGACAGCCGCTCATCATCAGCCCGGATCTGCTCATCAAAATGGATCTGCTGACCAAAGAAGACATCGCTTCCTGCGAAATGCCACAGTGGGATCCGCGCAAGGTTGACTATGGCCCGGCCATTGAATTTAAGACAAAGCTCCTGAAAAAGGCATGGGCTGCATTTTCCCATACACCGGATAAGACACTGCTCGAAGAATTTGACCTGTTCTGTGAGGAGGAGCGCTACTGGCTTGAGGACTATACTCTCTTTATGGCATGCAAAGATCATCACGAAGGTCGCTGCTGGCTTGAATGGGAAAAAGAAATTCTGAATGCGACTGACAAGACCAAAAAACTCTATCAGGAAAAGCTTGCCAAAGAGATTCACTACTACAGCTTCGTACAGTTCATCTTCCAGAAGCAGTGGATCGCTCTGCGGGACTATGCGCATGAGAAGGACATCGAAATCATTGGTGATATCCCGATTTTCGTTGCTTTGGACAGTGCGGACGTATGGTCAAATAAAAAGTTGTTCCAGCTTGATACAAAGGGCTATCCGACCAGCGTAGCTGGAGTCCCACCAGATTATTTCAGTGCGACCGGACAGCTCTGGGGCAATCCGCTCTATGATTGGGACTACCATAAGGCCACCGGCTATAAATGGTGGATTGACCGTATCCGCCGTCAGCTCACTCTGACCGATTTCCTGCGTATCGACCATTTCCGTGGCTTTGAAGCATACTGGGCTGTCCCGGCAGACGAAGAGACTGCAATCAATGGAAAATGGGTGAAGGGGCCGTGCGAGGATCTCTTCCTCGCAATTGAGAAGGCACTTGGTGAAAACCTGCCGATCTTCGCAGAGGATCTTGGGATCATCACGCCTGAGGTTGAACATCTGCGTGACAGCCTTGGCTTTCCAGGCATGAAAGTACTGCAGTTCGGCTTCGGTGACCTGAACGACATCGATTATATTCCGCATTTTTACACAAATCCGAACTGTATCTGCTACACCGGCACACACGATAACGACACGACAATGGGCTGGTATGCGACTCAGCCGGAGGTCATCCGCGACCGCATCCGCCGCTATGGAAATACAGACGGAAATATGGTCAGCTTGGACTTTATCCGTTTCTGCATGAGCTCGATTGCCAAATATGCGATCTTCCCGATCCAGGACCTGTTGCTGCTCGGCAGCGAGGCGCGTATGAACACCCCGGGTGTCGCTGCTGCGAACTGGGCGTTCCGTTATGTAAAGGAAGACCTGACCGAAGACCGCAGCCGCTGGCTGCTTAAGACGACCAAGCTCTTTGGCCGCTGCGCATTATCCCCGGAGGATTATACGCTTTAACCGTTACTTTCACAGGAGGACACCATGATTCGATTTCTGATCGTTGCCACCTTCGTCATTCTGTTCCTGATCCTCTCGATTCCAGTCTTTCTGATCGAGTGGATCATTGGAAAATGCAACCCGCGGGCGCGTGACATCAGTGCCCTGCGCATCGTACAGGGCGCGTTTAAGATCGTCGCATTCCTCTCCGGCGTAAAACTCACCGTCATCGGAGAAGAGCACGTACCAAAGGATCAGGCCGTACTCTACATCGGCAACCACCGCAGCTTCTTCGACATCGTGCTCACCTACGCACGCTGTCCGGATCTCACCGGCTACATCGCGAAAAAAGAGATTCTACATGTGCCGCTGCTCTCCCGATGGATGAAATTTCTCTACTGCCTGTTTCTGGATCGTACCGACTTAAAAGCCGGTCTGAAGACCATCCTGACCGCCATTGATTATGTCAAATCCGGCATTTCCATCATGATCTTCCCGGAAGGCACCCGGAACAAAAATGCCTCGGAAACTGAACTGCTTCCGTTCCACGAGGGATCTTTCAAGATCGCCACAAAAACCGGCTGTCCGATCATCCCGGTCTGCATCAGCCATTCCTCGGCTGTCTTTGAGGATCATCTTCCGCGTATCGTCCCGACCCACGTGACGATTGAATACGGCGCACCGATTTATCCGAAGGAGCTCTCCCGCGAGGAGCAGAAATTCATTGGAAAACATGTGCAGGAGCTGATGACAGAGACGTTAAAAAAGAATGCACTGGCATAAATCTGAATAGAAAATAAAAAGACTGAGATACCGTTGACATCTTAAAAAGCCATTGGTTCTCAGTCTTTTTCGTAGAAAAATGAGCGGATTTGAGGTGTTTTAGGATTGCGAGAGCATGAAATGCGAGGCGGATTTCGAATATCCGATTGATATGAAGAGAAAGCGGGGGAGGCATATGGAGGCGGAAGAAAAAGTCCTGAATATCAGAATTTCGGTGCGGGATCTGGTGGAATTTGTCCTGCGGTCGGGCGATATCGACAACCGTAAAGGCGGCGGTCTCGGAGAGAAGGAGGCCATGCAGGAGGGCAGCCGGATTCATCGAAAGATTCAGGGCAAAATGGGTAGCGCTTACAGGGCAGAGGTACCGCTTGGCATCACGCTTCCCGGGGATGGGTATACGCTGACGGTCGAAGGCCGTGCAGATGGGATTTTTACAGAACAGGATACGGTATGGATCGATGAGATCAAGAGCATGTACCGGGATCCGGATACCTTAAAAGAAGCCATACCGGTGCATCTGGCGCAGGCAAAATGCTATGCGCATATTTATGCGCTGCAGCACGGACTGGATGAGATCGGGGTGCAGATGACCTATTGCAGCCTGGAGACAGAGGAGATCCGGCGATTCCGGGAAATGCTTCCGACGAAGGAGCTTTCAGGCTGGTTTCAGGAGGTGACAGATGCCTACCGGAAGTGGGCGGAGTTTCAAAGAGACTGGAGGGAGCTTCGCAGGGCTTCGATTCAGGGACTGGAGTTCCCATATCCATGGCGGGCCGGTCAGAAAAAGCTGGCGATGGATGTGTATCGCACGATCCTTCGGAAAAAGAACCTGTTTTTGCAGGCGCCAACCGGTACCGGAAAGACGCTCTCTACCGTATATCCGGCGGTAAAGGCAGTCGGGGAAGGGCTGGCGGAGCGGATTTTTTATGCGACGGCCAAGACGATCACCCGGACCGTCGCAGAAGAGGCATTTTCTGTCCTGCGCGGGAATGGACTTCGTTTAAAGACGCTGACGCTGACAGCCAAGGAAAAGGTCTGCCCGTGCGGGGAGATGGTATGCAATCCGGATGCCTGCCCGCGTGCAAAAGGGCATTTTGACCGTGTAAATGATGCAGTGTTTGAAATGCTGAATGCCGCGGATGCATTTGACCGGGATGTTATTTTGCAGCAGGCCGAAAAATGGAGAGTCTGTCCGTTTGAGATGAGTCTGGACGTATCCTTATGGTGCGATGCGGTGATCTGCGATTACAATTATATTTTTGATCCGCGTGCGAAGCTGAAGCGCTTTTTTTCCGAGGGAAGGGGCGAGTATCTGTTTCTTGTGGATGAGGCACACAATCTGGTCGACCGTGGACGGGAAATGTTTTCGGCAACTTTGTATAAGGAAGATTTTCTGGAGGGAAAACGGGCAGTCGAAGAGCACAGCCGGAAGCTGACGCGTGCGCTGGAGCGTTGTAATGCATGGCTTCTGGATCTGAAGCGGGAGAGCACGGAGCTGAAGGTGCATGAAGATGTGGGGATCTTTCCGGTCTATCTGATGAATCTGTGTGGCCAGATTGAGGAGGTGCTGGAGAAGCTTGCGGATACAGAGGCAGGTGAGCGGATGCTGGAGCTCTATTTTTCGGCGCGCAGCTTCCTGGAGGTCTGTGACCGGCTCGATGACAGCTACGTGATCTATTCGGAACTGTGTGCGGATGGGCGGTTTATGCTGAAGCTTTATTGTGTGGACATCTCCGGAAACCTGCAGGAGTGTATCAATAAAGGGCGCAGTACGGTCTTTTTCTCCGCAACGCTTCTGCCGGTGCAGTATTATAAATCATTATTAAGCACAGCTCCGGATAATTATGCAATCTGTGCCACCTCCACATTTCAGCCGGAAAAGCGACTCATCCTGCTCGGGACAGATACGAGCAGCCGGTATACGCGGCGCGGTGAGGAAGAATACCGCCGGATTGCGACCTATATCTGCGAAGCATTAAGGGCGAAAAGCGGCAATTATATGGTGTTCTTTTCCTCTTATCGGATGATGGAGGAAACGGCGGAGGCGTTTACAGAGATTCTGGAGACGGAAGAAATGCATCCGCAGCTGATTTTGCAGCAGCAGGGAATGACGGAGGCGGAACGGGAAGCATTTCTTATCCGATTTGAGGAGACACCGTCGGAAGGGCTGATTGGGTTTTGTGTCATGGGCGGTATTTTCAGCGAAGGGATCGATCTGAAGGCAGAGCGGCTGATCGGTGCGATCGTGGTCGGCCCGGGATTGCCGCAGGTATGCCGGGAGCGGGAGCTTCTGAAGAATTTTTATGATGCGAGAGGCGAGGACGGCTTTTTCTATGCCTATCTCTGTCCCGGAATGAATAAAGTACTGCAGTCAGCTGGGCGGGTGATTCGCACAGAGGCGGACGAGGGTGTCATTTTACTCCTGGATGAGCGCTTTGCGGCAGCGCGTTACCGGAACCTGTTCCCGGCGGAGTGGCAGGCACCGCAGACGTGCACGTTGCAGACGGTACAGGGATGCCTTGCAAAGTTCTGGAGTGAGCGACAGACGGAACGTATATGAGATGCAACTGTCTGTATGGCAGTGGACTGAATGTATGTGAAAGGCGGAATCACGATTTCTCGAAGCGAAACTTGTCAGATACGCTCGCTTGTGTTAAAATTCGCATAGATGACGAGAAACTGCCGAATCATCAAAACAGAAGAATACAGGCAAGAGCCGGGAGGTCTGGAATGAGTAAAGTAAGAAGGGTTTATGTCGAGAAGAAAGAAGCGTTTGCAGTAGCAGCGAAAGGTCTTGCACATGAAATCAGTAGTTACCTTGGTGTGGAGGATGTGACGAATGTCCGTCAGCTGATCCGTTATGACGTAGAGAATATTTCCGATGAAGTCTACCAGAGAGCATGCAGTACCGTATTTTCTGAGCCACCGGTAGACCTTCTTTATGAAGAGCAGTTTCCGATTGCGGAAGATGAGCGGGCGTTTGCCGTTGAGTTCCTTCCGGGACAGTTTGACCAGAGAGCGGACTCAGCTGTTCAGTGCGTGAAGTTCCTGAAGGAGGACGAGGAGCCGATTATCCGTTCTGCGACCGTTTATGTGGTAAAGGGACAGGTTATCGATGAAGAATTCGAGGCAATCAAAAATCTCTGCATCAACCCGGTGGATTCCCGTGAGACCGGATTCACGAAGCCGGATACCCTTGTGACAGAGTTTGAAGAGCCGAAGGATGTCATCACGTTTGATGGCTTTACAGATATGGATGAGGCATCCTTAAAGACGCTTTATGCTTCCTTGAATCTGGCAATGACCTTCCGGGATTTCCAGCATATTCAGCGTTATTTCCAGAGCGAAGAAAAACGCAATCCGACGATGACAGAGATCCGGGTGCTTGATACCTATTGGTCAGATCATTGTCGCCATACGACATTTTCCACAGAGCTGAAGGATATCATTTTTGATGACGGCTATTATAAGGCGCCGATTCAGGGTACTTACGAAAAATACCTGGCAGCGCACAAAGAGATTTTTCAGGGACGTGACGACAAATTTGTCTGCCTGATGGATCTTGCGCTGATGGCGATGCGCAAATTAAAGCGGGAGGGCAAGCTGCAGGACCAGGAGGAATCCGATGAGATCAATGCCTGCTCGATCGTTGTTCCGGTCGAGATCGACGGCAAGACCGAGGAGTGGCTTGTAAACTTTAAAAATGAGACACACAACCATCCGACAGAGATCGAACCGTTCGGAGGCGCAGCGACCTGTCTGGGAGGTGCGATCCGTGACCCGCTTTCCGGACGTACCTATGTCTATCAGGCGATGCGTGTGACAGGTGCGGCAGATCCGACCGTGTCTGTGAAGAAGACCTTAAAGGGCAAGCTTCCTCAGAAAAAGCTGGTGCGTGAGGCAGCACACGGCTACAGCTCCTATGGCAATCAGATCGGCCTTGCGACCGGCTATGTAAAGGAGATTTATCATCCGAACTATGTGGCGAAGCGTATGGAGATCGGTGCAGTCATGGCAGCAGCTCCGCGCTCTGCCGTGATCCGGGAAAATTCTGATCCGGGCGATATCATCATCCTGCTCGGCGGCCGGACCGGACGTGATGGTATTGGCGGAGCAACCGGTTCCTCCAAGGTACACACAGAGGCCTCTATCGAGGTGTGCGGCGCAGAGGTACAGAAAGGAAATGCACCGACCGAGCGGAAGCTGCAGCGTCTGTTCCGTCGGCCGGAGGTCAGCCATCTCATCAAGAAGTGCAACGACTTCGGAGCAGGCGGCGTGTCGGTAGCGATCGGCGAGCTGGCACCGGGTCTTCAGATTTATCTGGATAAGGTACCGAAGAAATATGCAGGACTGGATGGCACGGAGCTTGCTATTTCCGAGTCTCAGGAGCGTATGGCAGTCGTTGT